>Ga0256836_1000195_pt1 | contig 36582 bp, 40 predicted proteins | sample 4561380metaG_FD_185974 | JGI IMG/M metagenome (GOLD analysis project Ga0256836, IMG submission 185974) | Hydrothermal vent microbial communities from Guaymas Basin, Mexico - 4561-380 | ecosystem: Environmental > Aquatic > Marine > Hydrothermal vents | place: Mexico: Guaymas Basin | collected...
ATTACTTTTTCGTGTGGATTAGATTCAAATCCTTGAACTGAAGACTTTTGTTTTTGTGGGTCTGTGAAGTGGAGGTATTGTGGTAAACTATTATCTTTTACAACTTTTACAGATAAAATAATAGGAAATTTTTTATATCCCCAAACAATCAATTCAAAACTTCCCTCTTTTTTTGCTTTAATTGTAAGAGTATTCAACCCTTTTTTAATAGATAAAGAAGTTTTTTTTATTGTTTTATTTTGCTTTTTTTTCTTAAATTTAACTACAGGATTATCTATATTAACAACAGGAACTTTTGTATTTAAAATATCTTTTATTTGTTTATTTTTAACTACTTTTTTTGTTGTTTTAAATTTAGATGTTGTAATTTTCACTATTTTAAACGGAAAATCAATAATTGTAAATTGATTAGCTGGAATTTTAATTTCTAAATTATTAACAATAGGAACATCAAAAGCAAAAACATTTACTATAAATATAAATAATATTATTATTTTTTTCATATTGCCCCTTATTTATTACCATATAATAGGTTTTAATAACTTAAAGTTTATATAATTACCATCATCCAATTTAGCCCAAGTTTTTCCCTGTTTTGTTTTAACAAAATCAATAACTTTTACAATATCATTTTTTCTTAAAACTCTTACAATAGTATCTTTATCAGAACTATTAGGAGAAGTTCTTACATTTGCCATATATGTTTCTATTTTATAAAAAGAAACTTTTAATTTAAAATTAAATTTTTCTTTAGATAATTTCATTTTTTCTAAATATTTTTTATCTATCCAAAGTAAATTATCTAATTGATAACTTTTTTTATCTTTTTTAATAACCCTTACTATATCCATATAATGATATATTTTTTCTGGTTTACCTGTTAAATCTTTTGCTTTATAAGCAGGAGCTACATCATAAGTAACTCTATAAATTTTTTCTAAAATATTCTTTAAACTTTTTGGATAAGTTTGTTGTATATTTTTTTTCTTATAAATATTTGTATTGTTTATTTCTTTTATTTTTTTTTCTAATCCAGATATTTTTTTCTTCATTTCTTTAACTTGTGCTAATAAATAAACAATATTTTCTTTAATTAACTTATCATTATCTTCTAAAGATAAAGAAAATAAATTAGTTATTAAAATAGAACATATTAAAATAAATTTTTTCATCATATCTCCTATTTAATATTTCCACTATTCTTTGCATTCATTTCTCTAATTGCTTTTTTCAAATAATTTATAAAAGCATTCAAATTATTTTGAACTGTTAATTGTTCTTTTACTTGTTTATTTAAAGTAATATAAGCATCACTTAGTAATGAATTAAACTCTTTTTTTAGATTTTTATAATTTTCATAATTAACTCCTGATATATTTATATTCTGAGAATTTTCTAAACTATTTATTAAGCCTCTTAAAATAGCAATTTCATATTCTTTAAGTGCATATAAACTTACTGATTCTATTTCAGACTCAACTGTATTTCGTAATGCTTTATAATTATATGCTTTTCTTAATATTTTTATAATTTCCATTATATCTCCTGGTAATGGATATGTTATTCCAGCTTCTTTTAAAGTTTTTTCTCCTTTTATATATCTATTTAATCCACCAGCTAATTGTGATTTTATAGATTTTCCTATTTTAAGTGTAATCTTCTTACTTTTTGATTCAGTATTCAAAGGAATTATTGTATTTTTAAATATAGTCGTCTTATCATCATTTGTTTCAGTTGCAGGAGATGCTAATAAAACTAATTTATAATCTTGTATTTCAAGTTCTTTAGAATCTTCCTTATATTCAAATAAATCTTCTACTAAATTAGATATAGTTATTTTATCTGTTTGTATAGGTATAACTTTGTTATCTTTATTAAGATTTGTTTTAGCTCTTTCTAATTTTTTAATTATTTCTTTTACCTTATCTTTCTTTCCATCTAATGCAGCTTTTTTCAATCCAACTGCATATTGTTGTGCTTCTTCTATTTTAGAAATAATCTGTTCTGGTCTAACTTTAATTAATCCTAATACAGATGACAAATATAATTTAATTTTAAATTCATCTGTTATATCGTTAGGGCTTACTCTTTTATACGGATAATTTTCTGTTCCATTTGTAACAATAAAAGTTGTTTTATCTAATAATTTAGATAAATTAGTAGTTACAACACCTTGTTTAGTTGTTTTCAATTCAAACATATTATTTAATTGTACATCACCTAAACCTAATGTAGCTGCAATATCTGTATTTAAAATAGATTGTGTTGGTGTAGGAGAAGCACCTGATAACCATTTACCATTTACAGCATTTGTAGTCCACTCTGTAAAAGAATCTGCAGCACCTTCTAATCCATTATTCATTTTCGAATAATAACTATCAGGGTCTTTTGTTCCTAAAAAATCTGAAGCAGCATCTTTAATTTTAGTAGCAGCTTTATTACCAGCCCATTGTCCCATTTGTTTACCAATAGAACAAAAATTTTGTAATAAATATTGAATTTGTCTAACAATTTTATTTATATATTTAAAAATATCTCCTATTGTTGGTAAAGAATACATCAAGCCAGCCATAATACCCCATAACAAAGATGTTCCAGCTTGTTCTAATTGTTTAGATATTTCTTTTAAATTCATTATACTCATAAAACCTAAATCAAAACTCATTCCATTACAACCTGCTTTTACACTTGGTCCTCTTGCTTGAAACCAAGCACGATAAGGAACTGAGTTTTGAAACCTAAAGCTAAAACTTGCACCATAATAAGCTTTTACTCCATTTTCATTTCTTACACTTCCTTTTGTAAAATTACTCATATTATTTTTAATAACATCATTCAAATTAATTTGTGCAACAGCAGGACTCAAACATAAGCTTGTTACTAACGATAAAGAAATTATTTTTTTTGTAAATTGTATTGTTTTCACTTTTTCTCCTCATTAAAATAATTATAAGTGTTACCTGTTAAATTCAGGTCATATTGGTAAATATTTTTTAATTTTTCTTTTAACCATTTATTATTTGGGTCAACATTAAATTCTTTATGATTGCTCATATAATTAAAAGGAATAAGTTTATTTAATTTTGCATATTCTATTATATTATCTATAATAGTTTGCATAGTAGATTTTCCTGTTTGAATAATTTGAGATTTATTTGTTTTTAAATTTCTAACCACAATGCTTGGTGTTGCATATATACCAAAATGTTTAAAATATTTTTCTCCATAAAAGACATTTTTATTTGTATCTAATATAGATATAAGATTTTTTCTTTTAATAGGGTTTTTTAATACAAAACTATAAATATTTTTTAATTTTGTTTGAATATCTTTGTTTAAATATATAACTGCTATTTCAATATCATTAGAAAATTTATTATAAAATTCAGATAATGTAGGAATTGAAATTGCATCTATATCAGATTGATAACCTAAAAATATATATATTTGAATTTTTTTAGATAAATATTTTTTTAATACCATTGAATTGGTTTTAGCTTCTAAAGCTTTATTATACCCTGTTGCATCTATAAATCCATTTGTTAAAAAATGATGTTTATAATATTTATCTCCAAATTGTGTAATAGCTTGAACATTACTCATTCCAATATTTAAAACCTGCGACATATATTTACTTAACCAAGCTTGCCATTTCGCAGCATTTTCAATAGTTGGATTTTTTAACCAATTTTTTAAAACAGGTATTCTTTTTGCTTCTGCTATAACAGGAAAATTGAAGCATTCAGCACTACTATTTTCTATACATTTTTTACCATTAATAACTATTTCTTTAGGTTTTGGGTTAAATTGCTCTTCTAAAATCTTTAAAATTTTATTTTGAACTTTTAACTGTTTTTTTTGAACTTCTAATATCTCTGCTAATAAATCTTCTGCAGTTTTTTTAGTTTTTTTCTTAGTATTGTTTATATCTTTAAAATCCCCAAATCTCCAACCTCTTTCTATATTACTTTTTTCTGCTACTGTTTGAGTAGCTATTGAAGTTGTAATAAAAATAAACACTAATAATAATCTTTTCATAAAACTCCCTATTTTTTTAAATAAATTATATCAAAAAAATATTGTAATTTCTGTTATAATTTTAAAAAAAAGGTTTTATATGAAAAAAATATTTGTTTTTAATATATTGATATTACAAATATTTGCTTATATTGATTTAGGAATACAAGGAACTTTGTATCCAATTTTAGAAAACAACAATACTTTTTCTAAAATTTTAAAAGAAAGTTTTAAAAAAAATAAAAATAAAATAAAAAAAGAAGTTATAACTGCAATAAACAAAGCATTTAGATATGATAAAAATTTAAGATATTCAAAAAAAGACTATAATATTACTGTAATAGATTATTCTATATTACAAACAGATATTTATAGTCCATATACAAAACAAATTATCAAGCATAAAGGAGAAAAAATCATTGTTCCTATGCCAAAAGGAATAGAAGAAAGTTTTTGTTTGATAGATGGAAAATGGGATGTTAATACTACAAAAAAAATCTTAAAAAAATTAAATAAATGTAATTTTTATTTAGTAGCCAATAAAGATATTAGAAAATGGGCAGAACTTTACAATAAACATAATGTTTATCCATATAATGAAAAAATAATCAAAAGATGGAAATTAGATAAAGCTCCATCAAAAGTAATTTTATTTGATAAATATAGAAAAAATATTTATTTGAATTATTATAAATTTAAGGAGAAAAAATGAAAAAAATAATATTTTCTTTACTAATATTAATAAAAATTCTACTTGCTGATGGTCTTATAAATTTTAATACTCCATCTCCACCACAGGCTTTGATTCCTAATGGAATTTTTACAGGTTTAGATTTTCAAAGTGCTTATAAATTTATAAAAATTTATGGTACTCCAAACACTTGTAAAGTATCTTCTGTAAAAGATGGATTAGTTGGTTTAAAAGCACATTTAATAGAACCTTATTTAATAGCTGAAGCTGTTAAAAAGCCTTTTTATATGAGAATGTTAGAAATGAAATTAAAGAATAGTGCAGCTCTTTTAAAAAAACAAGGTGTATTATCTAAAGATGGGTCAAAATATGTTCATATTTTAAAGTTTCCTATAATATCATATTTATTAAAATCATCACAAGTAAATACAAATAATGTATTAGCATTTGCAAAACCATCAATTATATTATATTATATGTCTGAAATAGACCCTAGTTCGTGGAAAGACTTTTTAAAAATAAAAATGTTGCCAGAAATATTTTATTCTATTTCTCCACAAGGATTGATTGCTTCATTAGTTGATTGCACAGCAGCAACTACAATGAATTTTGATATTGCAAAAACAAATAAATACCTACAAAACACAAGAGATATGTTTTTTTATGCACAAGGTTGTAATGGCTTATTGAGTATAGGTTCAAATAATGATGGACAAGAAGCACCATTTGTTACAGCAATAAATATGATTCAATCTAACATATATGAAATGTCCAGATATGGAATATATAAACAAAGTGTAGAATCTATGTTTAATAAAGATAAAAAACAAATATGGTGTAGTGCAGAAAAAGGTGCTAAGATAAAATATCAATGGCTTATTCAATTAGCAAGACCTACAAAAGGAAAGATATTGCAAAGTGGGACTACATCAGCATTATTTCAAGATTTAAAAAACAATGCTTCAACGGCTGGAGATGCTGTATTTGTAATATGGAAGCAAAGAGATTATACTATGTTTGCTTATCAAGGAGGAGATTAATGATGCAAAAAATATTGTTTATAGTTTTTCTTTTTTTTAATTTTCCTCTTTTTGCACAAAATAATATAAATAATGTTATTGATTCATTTAAAAATAGATATTTAGTAAAAAATCAATTAAATTATGTTTACAAATATATTCCTCAATATAGAAATTTTATGGAAGAAAAATATCCAAATATTTTTAATTTGTATAATTATTATTCTTCTAAAAAGAAAGAATTTCCAACAATATTTTATTTTACTTCAGCTTCTGTTCCAAAACAAAATTTTTATAATATATTATTATCTATAAATAAATTAAAAGAAACATATCAAATTCAATCTGCTCAAATATTTAAAGATATAGAATTTAAAAGTTTATCAAAATATTTAAAAAAAATTACGAAAAATAGAGAAAATAATACCTCATTAGATACAGCACTAAATAATGCAATGTTATTTAGATTTGACCCAAAATCTTTTAAAAAATTAAATATAACTAAAGTGCCTGTGTTAGCTTTTGCTATGTGCAAAGGAGATGCTTACCCAAGTGATTGTGATATAAAATATATCATAAGAGGAGATGTTAGTTTAACTAAATTCTTTTTTCTAATATCAGAAATAGATAATAATTATCTCTCATATTATCAAAAATTAATAGAAACTCAGTGAACTACCCAATCGCTAAAGACGATTGGGCTTCCTGTTTCATAGTCTCATATCTGATAAAATCCCCCCAACTTATTCGTTGGGAAACATCCCACAATTTAAAGAATTTAACTGCAAATTAATTTCTTCGAATACTTTACTTGCTTTTTCTTCTGAGTTAAATCTCCAATTTACCCTAATAATAGGATTTGAAAAAATAAATAAAATTTGAGTTTTATTTATTTCTATATAAACAATATAGTCTGCATTTACAATTTCTTGATTTTCATATTTTAAAAACATAAAATTCCTTTTTTTTTTTAAAATTTTATCAAAAATAATTGAATTATTTAAAATAATTTATTATAATTCTTTTTGGTTTAAAGAACCTTGTTTTTTTATTATTTAAAAGGCTTTATTATGAAGCAAGAAAATCTTTTAATGAAAAGATTTGGGTTATTTTTAGTTATCGCGGCATTTTTAATGCCAAGTTTTGCATTTGCAGAAGCAGGAACTCCACAAGCAGTTCAAGATTTTATGGATATCTTATTAGATGCTATTCAGGGGAAAGTTATTATTGTAGTAATTGCTTTAATTTTAATTTTTTCTGGATTTATGGGTTGGAAAAATGCTTCAGCAACTCCATTTATTTATGGAATTATTGCTTCTTTAATTATTGGTGGTTCTGTATATGTAGGAACAAATTTAGCAGGAGTTGAGTTTAATAACACAAAAGTTGAGTCTAATAACTCATAACACAAAATATTCACTAAGAGCTTTTCTTGCTCTTTTCCTGTTCTTTTTTTGAAAAAGGATAAAAATGAAAAAAATAGACTTCCCAAGATATTTAGCTTCTCCAAGATTGTTTTTCTTATTTGAAAGTGATGAGGTTATTATTGCTGTTATTGCTTTATTAGGTTCATTTTTTATTTTAGGTATTATTTTAGGTATAAATATTATATTAACTCTACTTACAGCTCTTGCAATTACATACTTTTCAGTAAAAAACTATATCAAATATTCAAAAAAACAATCGCCAGGATTTTTAAAGCATAAATTATATGAAGCTGGATTTTTTAAATCTTCAAAAGGAGAAAAAGAGCCATTTGTTCCATATGGATTTGAAGATAAATTTATTGATTAATTTTTTTCTCTTCTAAAAACTGCTTAATTGCTATATTAAATTTATTATTTTTTTGTTTTTTCTTTGTAACCGCATTAGTTTCTCCTGCTTTAAATTTATAAATATTATTAACATACTTTTTAACTTGTTTATTAGATATAGGTTTTGAATTATCTATATATCCTCCTCTAAAAACAAAAGGTGTTTTATTGTCTGCAGCGAATAAATCATTTTTCTTTGAATTATATTTAGGCATTTCTTCACCTACTATAAAACTTGGTTTTTTTGCCCAAGTATAAATATCGTGTCCTGCTATCAATGTTGTTTTTATTTTATATGGAGCTATCCAAACCTTTAAAACAACTCCCTCATCAACTATCACTTTTGAATCATTTTGATAACTGCTAACTACAGGTGTAACTTTAGTTTGATATGGAACTAATAAGGTATGTATATGTTTTTTTTGTGTTTTTGGTATGATTTCAGTAATTTTTATATCTCTTTGTTTTTCAGCACATCCAAAAAACAATAAACTTGTCATAGCTATAAATATATTTGTTTTTTTCATTTTTTCTCCTAAACTTTAATAAAATTTTAATAATCTTCCAACAATATAAGTTCTTATCCATTGAATATTGCAATTTTTTTTACCATCTAAATAAACATCTCTTGCTTTTTTATAATCTAATAATATTCTTAGTGAATCTCCATAAAACAAATAACCTGAACACATCTTATTCTTATATAAGACTTCACTAAAAGGTTTTAAATATTTTATTACTTTATCTTTTTTATAAAACCCATAAACTAATAAAAATAATTGTGTGGCTACATAACTCGTTGCTGGATTATTTTTATATTTTAAAAATAAATCAAATACTTTATCATAATTTGGTTTATAAACAATATGTTTGCCAAATTTTACTTTTTTATAACTATTTTTATTATTTAATAATTCTTTTATTTTAAAAAAATAGTTTGAATGCTTAAAATTATTTATATATTTCTTTCCATTTTTTTTAAATGGATATTCTTTTAAGAATTTATTTTCTAAATTTTTTAAATCTCCTAAAATTAAAGGAGAATCAGAAGACAAAGCAAATAAATTAAGTATAAATATAGTAACTAAAAATATCTTTTTCATTTCTTCTCCTAAAAATCTTCATTTTCTATTTGAATTTCTGTTTCATCTTCTATATCTTCTTCTACTTCGTTTTGATGGATATTAATAGGAGATATTTCTTTTGGAGTTGCAACTTCTCCACCATTAAATAAAATAGTAACTTTTTTACCAGCTTTTACACTAATATAAGGAAAATAAGCATCCATTATCTTTTTATAATAATCTAAGATAATATTAAATCCAGATGAAAACCCATTACCCATACCTATAATAGTGTTTTGTTTTAAAGCAGTAGATAAATTAACATTTGTATTATCATTATCATTATTGTTTGTAGCTACCTGTAATGCTGATTGCGATATTGCTTGTGCAACTCCCTGTGATATTCCAATAAGCATAGATTGACTTAATATTTTTCCTGCACTATCAACTAATAACCCTGTAACTCCATATTGTCCATCTGAACCTATTACCCATCCTTTTACAGGCATTGTTAATTCATACATTTTACCATCTTTCTTATAATTACAACTAATTTTAGTAATTAACATTTCTGCTCTACTTGTAATAATATTACCTGTAGCAGTTGCTACAGCCATACATCCATCTAAATTTGCTTTATAATCATTAGCTAAATAAGCATCTCCAACTAATGAAAGTAAAATTGGTTTAGGATTAGCAGCTCCTCCATTAAATGTTGGGGCAGATACTCCTGTTATTAAAACAGCATCTACAAATCCCATTTTCATTGCCATTTTCAGCTTTTTCTTTTTTTTAGGAGTATTTAATTTTTTTAATTCATTTTCATCTATAATAGTGCTTTGTAAATTATCATTTTGAATAAATACTTCTTCTTCTACATTTTTTTCTTGAGTAGAATTATTATATTTTTTTGGAGATGATAATATAGTTAAATGTTTTTTATTGTCTTTTTTTTCTTTGTTTGTAGTAGGTAATAAAATAGGATTAAAAACTTTTGAATTTGTATCTTTATTATTATTTGATAAATTTTTTGGATTTGTTTTTATTGCTTCTATTTTTTGTTCATTTGCTTTTATTTTTGCATTTAATACATTGATTTCTTGAGAAAGATTTTCTACATCAGAACTTAACAAATCTAAAGTTTGTTTTGTTTTATTAGATTCACTTTCTAATTTAACATTAATTTTATTTAAAGTTTTATTTAATTCATTAGTAATAATTTTTGTAAATTTAAACATTTTAATATTTACATTCTTATCTATATTATTAATTTTTGTTTCTATAACATTTTTCCAACTTTGACTTTCCATTCCTAATTCTATTTTAGGGAGTTCTTTTTTTGGTTTAATATGTTTTGTTTGTCTTCTTTTTTCTTGTAATTCTATAGTTTTTATTAAAGTGATAAATAAAAGTAACACAAATCCTATTATCCCCAATAATTTCCCATATTTTTTTATTAAATCAAATCTATCTTGATATAGATGTTTTATAGTTTTTATGTTAAATTTATTATCCGACTTTGTTTTTTTCTTCTTACTTTTTTTATTTTTATCATTATCACTATTTTCATCATCTATACTATCTAACAATTCATCTTGCATAAAATCTCCTAATTATTTTCATAATCTAATAATGTTGAATTTTGTTGAATAAATGAAGCAATAAAATTGTATTGATTTTCAATATTTTTTTTCATATTTTCTAATCTATTAATTTCAACTTGATTAACTGTCTGATTTTTAAAATTAATTAAAAATATATTATCTTCTATTTCCTTTTCAACTAAATAAATTTGTTGTAATAGTCCATATAAAGGTTGTATATTTTTATTAAAAAGTTCTTCCAAATAAACCAAAATTTGCTTAGTAAATTCTAAATAAGATAAAAAGACTTTTTCTTTATCTTCTATATTTTTTTGATTAAAAACTAAACTTTTATTTAAAAAAGCATCTATTTTTGAGATTTCTAAATTGACATTTTTTATCATATTTTCTATTGTAATTAAATCTTTTAAAAAAGCATCCTTTGTTGAAAACCAAAATTTAAAAATAACTTCTCTTAATTTTCTTCTATCTGTAAAGTCCCTCCAACCAATATGCAATAGTAAGAATGTATCACTATAATTTAATTTATTTCTATTATTCAAATAAGCCATAACTTTTAAAATATTTACGGCTGTAGAAAACTTTCTATCAGACATATCTATACCATCTTTAATAATTAAATCTTTTAATGAAGTTAAAATGTTTAACATATCATCACTAATATAGACATCTTTTGCTTCATTAAATACTTTTTCTATCTCTTCTAAATAAATTTTAGTTTTAAGTTCCCCTGTTTTAAAGTCTTTTGTAATTAATCTTTTAAAGTTATTAGGGTCTTTTATTCTTTCTACCTCATATCTAATTGGTAACCTATCATCAAAAGGGTCTAAAGCTTCGTCTGATGGAAATTCATTTGAAGCAGCAAAAAAAGTATTTAAAGGAACTTTAATTTCTCCGTGTGGTCTCATAAAAAAATTTCTATCATTAGAAGTAATACTTAATAAACCATTTAAAATTTGACTTGTTCCTTTAAAAACCTCATCTAAAAACACAAAATGCGAATCAATTACAGTATGTTCAATATCATAATTTAATCTTCCATTAGAATCAATAAAAGTAGTTCCAAAAAGTTCTTCTGGCTTAGTATCGTGCATAATTAAAGTTTCAAAGTATTTAGCACCCTCTACAGCATCTTTTAACAAATGAATTGCGAAAGTTTTTCCAACACCAGGTTTCCCAATTAAAAAAATATGAGATTTAGAAAAAATAGCTAACACCAATAGCATATTTAATTCTTCTCTCTCAATAAGTCTTTCATTTAATTCAGTTAATATAACATTTACTTTATTAAACATTTTATCCTGAAAAGACATCTCAACAGGTTTATCTTCTTTATTTTCTTCATTTTTTAAAATATTTTCAAATTGTTCTAATTCAGTTGTATTCATATTATTCCTTTTTATAGTTTTATAAAATTAAAATTATTTTTAAATTCATCTTTTAATGAAAATCTATCAAAAATATAATTAAAATTCAATACTTTATTTTTTTTATCTAATTCATAAAAAAAAGTATTAAAAATTTCTTCAGAATGAATATTATTTAGCAATAAATTTAGATTATCTTTATTTAATAAATAACTTTGTAAATAAGCAATAAATAAATTGATAAATAAATTATCAGATGTTTTATTGTTATTTGTTTGTATTAAGATAAAATTATTTATGGATTCTTCAAATAAGTTTATTTTACTTTCAATAAGTAAATTTCCAAATTCAGAGTAAATTATATTTTTTAATAAATCAAACAAAAAGTCAAAATACCTATTATCTATATTTTGTAAAAACATATATAAATTTTCGATTTCTGATTTAATTTGTTCTAATTTTAATATAGAATCAGAGTTTATATCTAATTCATTTATATACTTAAAAAGTTTTTCAATTTTTCCTTTTTTAGAAAAAGAAAAAATATCTTTTAAATTAACAAAAGTTCTTGAATATTTTAAAATATTCTCATATTCTTTAAAAGAAAGGATATTGTTTAAAATATTTTGATTATACTCATCTTTAATTTTGATTAAATCAAAATCATCAGATAAATTATTATATTTTTCTTTTAATAAAATATTTAATTTAATTTTTTCATATCTATAAATCAATTCTTTATAAGAATTATTATTATACCCATTTGCGATTTCTATAAATTCTAAACTTTTAAGAATAAAAGTAAGTATGTTTACAATTATTTCCCTATCTTTATCATTTGCTTCTATTAAAGATAGAATTACATTTATAATTTCTTTATTAGATAATTTATAAAAAACATTTATTGGAGTGCTTATATATACATTATTTGATGAAATATAAAAAAAATGTTCTATTTGTTTTTCTTTTGCTAAATTTATATACTTAGAAACATTATCTTTTGGCTGAACATAATCAATAACAATATTAGTTTTATCTTTTTTTATGATTTGTTTTAAATGTAAAAATAAATAATAATTTTTTAATTCTTCTATTTCAATTTGAAAAACAATAAAGTTAGATTCTTCTTGTTTAATAAACAAAGGTATGATATTTTTATCATTATCTATACTTCCACAACCTAAAAAAATAGAATCTTCATTAGATTGTTCTTTTATAGAATTTTCTAATTTAGAAATGGCTATCAATAGTTTATTTATTTGTTTATTATAATTTTTAATTTCATCAATATCTAAGTTTAAAAAATTAGTATCTTTTTCTAAGACAATTTCTTTTAATTGTTTTTTATATTTAGAAATATATCCTATTTTTTCTTCATTACTCATATCAGCAATTAATTCATCAAATTTTGCCATTTTTTTCCTTTTTCAAAGTTGTTTAGGCTCATCTAAAAAATAACCTTGAAAATTAGTAATTCCAAAATCATTTTTTACTAATTCTAATTGATTTTCTTTGTCTATATGTGTAGCAATTATATTTATATCAGATTTATCAGCTAATATTTTAATCATATTAAATAACATAGCATTTATATTATTGTCATCATTTTCTAATAATTGGACTGATAATTTAACATATTGAATTAAATCTAAAAAAGAAACTAAAGAATTGAATTGAAATTCTGTATTTAAGTTGTCATTACTAAATTCAAATCCATTTTCTTTTAATGTTTTTATTGATTCTTTAAATAAAAATTCTTGTTTTATTTTCCCTTTTATAGGAATTTCTATAATAATCCTATTATCAGATATTTTCATTTCATTTTTTAGTTTTATTAACAATTCAATAGTTGAATATTCAAGTAAATCCTCTACATATAAGTTAATTGAATATTTACCTTTATGAGAAGATATATATTCAAGTTGTTTTTTTATTATAGATTTCGATAAATCAAAATATATATTTTCTGCTTTTGCTAATTCTATAATTTCAATAGGAGAATAAAAATTAGTAGAATCTTTTAATTTAAAAAACAACTCTGTAAATTTTATATCGCCTAAATTATCATATATATTTTGACCATATAAGATTACATTAGAATAATCTTTTATAGCCATAAAAATAATATTTTTTAATATTTTCTTTTCTTCATCTGAAATTGAATTTTTCTTTTGCTTATGTAATTCTACTATTGCTTCATCTTTACTTAATTGTTTATCTCTCATAATAGCACAAACTTTTAGTGTATTATTCATATCTAATTTATATTCGTTTTGAATACTTCTAATTAAATTTTTATCTGATTGAGATGTAGTATATAAATAATAACTATAACTATCAACAAATAGTCTTCCTATCGCAGCACTTCTATCAAACTTAATATAACTTTCTGCATAAAAATTTGTCTTTTTAATAGACTTCATTAAAGTTTCTTCAAAAGGATTTACAGAAATTTTATTACTATTTAAAGCATCATTTAATATCTGCTCATCTTGTTTTAGAAAATACTTAAATGAAGCATTTTCAAATAATGAAACAGTTGCAGGGTTTTTGTAATAATCTTTAATAGATTGAGTAATAGTAGTAGCACTACCACCATATTTTCTAATTCTTCTAAAAATTCCCTCTAAAAATGATACTAAAATTTGATTATCGAATACTATAGCTGCTTCATCTAATATAAAAACTTTATTTCTTCCAGAAGTATCACTATAAAACTCAACAAACATTTGATTAGTTAAAAGCATTAAAACTAAATCCATTAAAATCCCTTTTTTCTCAAGCTCATTTAACTCAAGTAAAAAGAAATCGCTGTTAAAATGAATATTGTTTACACCATTAAAATATTCATAATAACTTCCATTTTTATCAGCATATGGATAAAGCGAAGTTATTATTTTTGTTAAAGATTCACTAATATTTGGTTTATCTTTAAAATTTTTTTGAAACTCAATCAAAACATCTCTTACATCTTCTAAATTACTATCCCTACCTCTTCTTTCAAAAGCAATAGAAATTGCTTTTTCAAATAAAGAATAATAAAATTTAGAATTTTCATTCATCTCTTCTTGTTTTAATTTTGCTGTTAAATTTTGACCTATCATTAAACCTAATACAGGAATTATTGAAGCAAACATATCTTCATCAATAACTTCTTTTAATTTCCCATCAATCATCTTTTTAGTAGTTACAATATGAGTAAAGAAATTTAAACAAATTTGTTCCTCTGGATAAAATTGAATTGATTGTCCCCCTAATATATCACATAATCTTTCATAAGACCTACCATTATCAATTACTCTTAAAATATGACCAGCTGCTAATCCCATTACTATCTGTTCTGCAAAAGAAAATGATTTACCTGAACCAGAACCACCCATTGCAGCCACATTCATATTTTCGTTTGTAGTAAAAGGGTCATACCACATAATTTGCCCTGCTCTTGTTACTTGTGGCATATGTTTTGCCCCTACTCCTTTTGCATCACTAATAATTGGACATATAGAAGCATTATTACTTCTAAATAATATATTAAATCTTTTAATAAATTCTTCAACTTCTAAATGATGTTGTAAAGGTAAACCAAATAAAAAGCTCATAAAGGCAATATTATTAACACTTTCTTCTACTAAATCCCAACCTCTTTTACCAAATTGTAATTTAGTAGCAGAAACAACTTCATTGATTTTATCAACACTATCTTCAAAGATAGTTAAACTCCACATTGCAGGCACAGGAACTTCATTTTTATCTAAATATTCTAATGTTCTTTTCGTTTCACCTCTTCTATCTTTTAAATCTGGTCTTGTGTCTATTAAAGTAGAACCTAACTTATACAACTCTTTTAAATCAGCTTGTGCTTTTTTTTGTGCCTTTTCTTTTACTTTTTCTAAATTATCGAGTTTAATAGTTAAAGAAACAATAAAATTTCCTGGTATTGTATGATTCATAATATTTTTTGTTTTTTCAAAAAATATATTACTATACTCATACAAAGAAATGTTTTGTGGAAATTTTTTAGTTGTTAAAGTCTTTGCATAAGTGCTTTTGTTTATTATAAAACCTTTGAAGTTTTTTGATGTATCAACCTCAACTCCACCAGATACAATTTGATGATTCATTTGAAGCATATTATTTTTATCAACACTCCAATCTTTAATCCCCTTTTCCCTATGAAAAACTTCTCTTAAAATTGTAATTAACCTATCTGATGGTAAATTTTGTGGGTCAAAATTCTGTAAAGCTCCTTTAACAGAATCATAAAAACCAAAAATTCTTTCATTTTTTGTGTCTTCAGGAAAAAGAATAGATATAGTATTTATAAAATTTTTTACTCTTAAATCTCCACCTTGAATAAGACTCTCTTTTGTTTTCCTTTTTAAATATTCAGCTCTATTTAAAATTAAACTCTTTAATAATATTTTATTTTCAACATTTACATTACAATGATGATATTTTACAAATTCATTAACTTGATTTTCTATATTTGAAGAAACAAAAGTATTAAAATGCAAAATAACTCCCTCAATATCAATAGAAGATAAAAAACCTTGAATTTCTTTTTCAACAAAATCTCCTAAAAAAGCAGGAGGAGTTATTTCAAAAATAATACCTTTACGACCATCAGCTATAGTGTAGATACCTTTTCCGTTATCAAACTCTTCATAATCTCTATATAATAATAAATCACTAACTCCTCTTTGTTCTAAAAAAGCTCTTAAATTTTCTTCTGTTAAGCCATCAACAGTTTTTAAATCTTTAAAAGGTTCTAAAATTATATCTTTTAATTTTTTATATAATTTTTTGAAAAAAGACATTTACTTACTCTCTTTTTTAAATTTTTTAAATTTAATTTCTAATATATTTTTATTTTGATTAAATTTCTCTTCTATTTTCTTTATAGTTTGAGTTTTTTCTTTTTTTGATATATAATCTTTTAACAATTTATCATATGGAGTGGATAGTTCAATTTTTTCTGATTCTCCATTCTTTAAATTTAAGTTATTTACAGTCTTTTGAAGTGCTTTAAGTAATTTTATATTAGATGTAATTTGTTTTTTCAAAGATTGAACTTCATTATGGACAAATACTATTTCTCTTTCTTTTTTTGCAAATTTCTGATTCATTTCTTTTCTTAAATTATCTATATCTGCTCTTAAAGAAGAATATTTACTGTTAATTAAATTCTTATTACTTGTAATGTTTTTATCTAACTCTTTTTTGTTGAGGTCTATTTTTGTGTTAGTTTCTATAAATTTATCATTAGTATTTTTTGATAATTCTTTGATTAAATTTTGATTTTTTTTAGTGTCTTTTAATAAATAATAAATAGCTGTTTTTAAATCTCCTAAAGTAACATCTCCACCAGATATTTCATTGGCATATACATTATTAAATAAAGTTAATATACTTAATACCCATATTGTTTTCTTCATTTTTTCTCCTTAATATTTAATTCTAATAATTGCACCAAAGCTTTTAAAATAATTTTTTATATATTCATTTGCACTTTTAGGCACTTTTTGTGATGCTTTAACTAAAATATGTGTAATTCCTGATTTATTGAATACAGAAATTGTTTTGAATTTAAAATCATCAATAATATGTAACTTTGTTTCTATAAAATATTTAAAATGAAAATCAACTAATTCTTTATCAAAAACTTTACCTTTTACAATAAAGTTATTTGTATTTTGTGTTCCTTGATAATTTTTCAATTTAATAGGAAAATAATTTATACTTTTTGATAAGTTTAAATTATGTTTATTTATAAAAACTGTTATCCAATTTATTTTTTCATCTTTTGCTGAAAACAAATCACATATATAATACGATTTTGTTTCATCTCTAACACAAGCAAATAAGATTTGTTTTTTTTGAATTAAATTATTAACAAATAATTTCATATTATATAATGTTTGCTTAATAGCATCATTTCTTAATTTGTCAAGATATTTTCTAAGTCTTGTTTTAGAAAATGATAAATATTGTTCTTTTTCTGGAAAAATAAGTTTGATTCCATCTCCATAAAAAACGGCATAATTAGCTTTTTCTATATAGGCTACTGCTTCTAAAAACAGATAGTATATATCATTTTTATTTAAAGAATATATTTTTGCAATTTCTGCAATCTCATTTTCTACTTTTTCTTTTAAATCTTTATTCATCTTTAACTCTCAATAATATCTTTAAACTCTTTTTTTAAATTATTAATTTTATCTTCAAATGCTTTTATTTCATCTAAATTAGCATTATTAGAAAAAAATTTATCTTTTATTTCTTTTTTCTTTTTTGTCAATGAAACTAACATTTTGTATAATTCAACATCTAATTTATCTTCAGCAACATAAAAAAAAGTATTACCAGCTCTTGCATTTTTCACTTTTAAAACAAACATTAGCATATTCAAAAAGTCTATAGACTTTTTTTCTAAAATAACTGATATTTTTCTTATTATAGATTTTTTGTCCATAATCTCTCACTTTAATATTAAATCTAAATTTTCTATATGTTCGTAAGTATTTATATTGTTTTTATTTTTTTTAGTAAAATCAAAATACTTAAATAAAATTTTTACTCTTTCTTTAAAAAATATTTTTGATTGACTATCAATATTTTGCTTATTAAATTCAAACATAAACTTTAATTCATCTTCTTTTAATAGTAGTTCTTCAAATTTAGAATAATCTAAATAAAAATATACTTCTCTATTATTTAAACTCTCACTCAAAACAGAGAATAAAATTCTTAAATCATTTACTCCCCAAAACATCATATTTTCAATATTGTTTATAACAATTACATCTATCTTTCTTAATTTTAAGAATTCAGATAATTTACTAAATTTATCAATTTTTGAATAATCATAATAATTCATATTTAATTGCTCTAATATTAAATTAATTACAAATTCTGTGTTTTGAAAAACAGGAAACTTTATTATTACATTATTCTTACTATTAGGTATTTGATTTGAGTTTTTATTAACTAAGATTTCTAAATTTGCTTTTTTCATTTTTTCTCCTATGCAAGTAATAATTCTGCTTCTTTTTTTGATTTGAATAAAGTTGGCATTTTAATAGAACCTTTTGTCCCAGAAAAATAAGGTAAATCAACTATATATACTTTATCATCAACTTTTGCTACGGCTCTTCCTACAGGTAATCTCCTAACATATTCAGGTGGCAATAAAAATTCCTCTGTCTTTTGAGATACATACCTAATATTATCTTCTGACAACATTGATGAAGATTCTAATTTTTTAATAGTTCCAAATTCTTTAGCTACAATTTCACAAGAACTTGGGTCATTCATTCTTAAACGAAAATGGGTATTAATATTATCCATTACTATTTTTGCTTCAACTTCTCCTAAAGCTTTTTCCCAATCGGCAAATGATTGAGTAAATACATATAAGCTTGTTCCTAATCCACCTGCTTTATTAAATAAACTATCAATACCAGGATAAACAACTGATGCTGCTTCATCAATCATTAAATGTATTCTACTATTTAATTCCTCTCCTGTAGCACCAACTATACCCATTAAATATTCTAACATAGAAATATAAATTTTTACTAACATATCACTTGCTGTTTTTTGCAACATTGGAAAAGGTTGTATAATACAAATAACTCTTTCATCTTTTTCTCTTAATTTTAATACTAAAGGATTTATTCTTATATCATTTAAAATTCTCCCTATTTCTCCTGTTGTTAATTGCACTAAAATAGTTGATAATGATTCCCCTATTTTTTCAAAAAAAGCTTTTTCTTTATTAAATAACTCTTGTAGTAAATTTAATGCTTCTATTCCCTTTTCTTTTACTTTTAAAGGTAAATCGCTTCTTATATCCCCTTTTTCAGTTACAAACATATCTTTTAAATCATTATACAAATCTTCTATTTTATCTTTAGTTGAAAAATGATATAAATCTCTAAATGTTAAAAATTTTCTTGTATAAACATATTCTACTTTATTTAAACCTGAATTACTTAAACTAAATTTTGCTGTTGTAGGATTATAAGATTTTGTATTTTTATGTTTTGCTACTGCTATTGAGTCTGGATTAAAAATTTCTTTTTTCTTAGAAAAAATATCTCTTGCTAAGCCTTTTGTAAGCATAAATTCTTTATATTTTCTTATTTCTGCTTCTAATAAAATATCGTTATATTGTGGATTATATAATAACTGTATTGCTTCTATAGCTTCTATTCCACTTGATACAGCAAATATAATTTTATAAACAATATCACTAAAAAATTGGTCGCTTCCAGGAGATTCTGTAAATTTTTTAACTAATGATGCAATAGATGTGTTATTCCATCCATAAATGGGATTAATTCTATCTGATAAAGATTCGTGAACCCCAGAAATATATACAATCTCCTTTCCTCTATCATTAGCTATTGCTTCTTCAATTACAGTTGTAACAATTTCTTGTCCTTTTCCACCTTTTGGGTCTATAATAAATAAATTATCTCCCTTTTGTATCACTTGACGAGCAATATTTAACATTAAAACAGTTTTACCTGTTCTTGTTGTTCCTTGCACTCCTAAATGAGCATTTAAACTTTTCCAATCAAGGTATAAAGGGGTAGTTTTTTTTTCTTCTGCTCTAATATCTACTCCTATTCCCATATACAAACCTTTTTTTACATCTATCATCTCATTTTGAGTTATTTCAAACATTTCCCAAAGTTTTGATAATTCTTCATTTAATCTTTTTTTTCTTTTTTCTTTAAGATTAGTATCTTTTAATTCAAATTTAATTTTATTTATTTTTTTCTTTAATTTTATTAAATCTTTAAATATTTTTTCAAAATCTTTTTCTTTATCTTTTGTTTTAAATTTTTCAAAAAAATGTTTTTTCATACTTTCTCCTAAAACTCATCTAATATTAAAGCACTTTTTTCAACTTCTGACATAGTTCTTTCTTTTATTAGTCTATCATTTTTATTTTGTTTATCTTCTGCTATTTTTAATAAAATAAAATAAAATAATAAATACAATCCAAATCCTGCTGCAACTGCACTTGCTAAAAATTTAAAACCTAATGCAAAATCCAAATGAAATTTATTAAAAAATATTATAATATATTCTAAATAATGATAAGTATGACCATTTATTGTTACAGTTGGATTCGCTTTTAATATAAAATCTGGATTATATCCAATCCACCCTAATAAAAACAACATAAAAAGAAATGCTCCTATATGTACAAATACATAAATTTTAAAATTTGAATATATTATTCTAAATAAAGTCTTTAATTGGTCAGTTACAATATACTCTTTAGATGAAACCACTTGCCAAGTTGGTAAGTATAAATAAAAAACTATAAAAAATTCTAAAAAAGTAAAACTTATTATTCTTGTAATTTCATTATTAAAACTAAAAGATAAAAAACTCATTATCATTATTAGAGGCACAAGTAAAATATGATAAGTCATTCTTTTAGCAATTCCTGCTAAAATTTTTATTCTAAACAAATCTTGGTCTGTTGCTAATACTCTATTTTCTCCATTAAATCCAATATCAGAAGAATAAATAAATTGTATTTGTTCTTTTAACCAAAACCAAAAACCTACAATATGATTTTCTTTTGATACAGGCTCTCTTGCTAATTCATCTCTTTTATAATTATTTGTTTGATTTTTGTAAGCATTATTTGGCTTGTATGGGTCATTTGCATTATTATACCCTTTGCCTGCATTTGCATATGGGTCATTTGCATTGTATGAGTTAGTATTTTCATACATAAAATATTCCTTTTATAAATTTTTTATATGTTTTTCAAAAATTTCTTCTATTTGCTCAATTAAAGTAAAAAATTTTTGGATTTTTTTTGCTTTAGTTTCATCTGAAATTATATCACTTGTTGAAATTTTACTAAATTTTTTATCTACTTCTCTTGCTAAAAGTTCTAATTTTTTTGCTTGAGGTGTTTTATACATTTTTTTCATAATAAATTAACTCCATTATTTAGAAGATAAAATAAAATTATACCCCATATTAAAATAATCAATAAATATTCAACAGGAGATGCTGTATAAAAAGTAATTTTTTTTGGTAAAAGTCTTATATTTGTTTTAATAAAAGGGTAAAATATTGGAACTCCTCCTTTTGTAAGCATATCTCCTACATCGTGCATTAAAATACCAAACGATAAAGCTAATAAAAATTCATTATTTATACTAAATGCTATAATAGCTATCATTAAAGGAATAAATATCGTGTGTGTAATAGTTCTATGCTCTATATTAAACATATCTTTTAATAAAATGGATATAAAAGGTATTTTTCGTCCTATATATGAGTTTGGCTCATCAATATCAGGTAGAATAGCTCCTAATAAAACAAATCCTAAAATAATTAAATTATTAGTTTGAAAAATATTATCTTGATAATAAATTGCTAATGGTAAAATAGCTAAACTAATATGTCCTTTAAATGTCATTGTTTTTTCCTAATTCATTTATTCTAACTTGCTTATCTATTTCGTGAAATTTTTTATAAATATTTTTTAAAATATAATCATCTTTTTTTTCGTTTGAATAAGAATATATTGCTTCTCCTACATAAGAAAAAGTTGTGTCTTTTAATTTTAATTTAGCATAAACACCAGAAGCCTGTTCGTGATTATCAGAATTGATATTATATTTTGCTCTTAATTTTTTACTTTTTCCTGCATCGTGAAATAAAGCAAATAAAAAAAGATATTCATATTCATTTTCATTAAACTTATCTTTATTTATTTCTACAAAATTCAAAACATCTTGAATATGTTTTAATAGTGAAGTTTTTGAATGTTCTAACATTTTTTTTGTAGATTCACTTTCTTCAATAATTGTTGTTTGTTTATCAATTTCTACAGATGAAATCTTATCAAAATTTAATTTTAAAAACTCCTCAATGATTTCATTTTTAATTTTTTCCAATTCTTTCTCTCTATTAGAAAAATCTTCTACATCTATTTCAATAATTGATTCATTTTTATTATGAATTAGCTCATCTAATTTTTGCATTTGATAAATATTTACCCAAATCTTTTCTCTAAAAAGCACATTCAACCTTTTTATCTTTTATAAAAGAAATTATATCATTTAATTCTATTTTTTTTGTATTATTTTTTTTGCTTTCTTGATAAAAAATATCTGTTTTTAATTTTAAGTTTTTAAAAATATTTTTTGTTATAACATAAACTTCTTGAGTTTTGTTTTGTTCAGGTAAATATATTGTAATTGCTTTGTTATTTTTTATAATCCTATTATAAATAATATTTAAGTTTTTTATAAAATTAAAAACTAATTTGTTTTTATTATCAATAGACAATATAAATTCTAAAAAATTATCAAAATTTTTACTTAACAATACTCTATCTATTTTTTTATAAAAAACAAAACATATTGTAACTAATAAAAGCTCTTTATTAATTAAAATATTTTCTTTATTTTCTCGTTTATTAATAAAAATAAAATCACTTTCTTTAAAACACTCTAAAAAATCTTCAAATTCTTTTTTAAAAAAATCTATATCATCTGATTTGAATATTTTATTATTATAAAAAAGTTCTTGGATGTTTTGATTAAAGAAATTATCTTCTTTATTTAAGTTTTTATTACTAATTTCGGTTAATTCATTTTTTTCATTTTTTTCTAATTTATTTTCAGGTTGTTTTTTTTCTTCAATAGAATCAAATTCATCAAAATCTGATAGAATATTTCCATAATCTTTTTCAAATTCTTCATCTTCTTCAATTTTATTTTCATTAGAATTATTTTCTAATTTATTTTCAGGTTGTTTTTTTTCTTTATCTTTTGTTTCTTTAATTTTTGTTGTATCTTTTTTATTTTCCTCTATATTTTTATTTCTTTGAATTTCTTTTTTATTTTCTTTTTTTGATAAATGCTCTACTTTTTCAGGAATAGATATATTTAATTGTTTTAAAGCATTTGTTACTTCATCTTTATTTTTCCCAACTATTTTCCAAGCATTTTTCATAGCAGGATTTGTTTCATTTTCAATCGCATTTTTAATATTTTTTTCTATATCAATATCATCATTATTTTTTTTTGAACTATCTATAACTTTTATAAGTTCTTTAGTAATTAATAAAATTTCATCTTTTTTTATTTGTTGCTGATTCAGCATAAATTTTTCTATAGTATTTGTAAGTTCTTCTAAAGAATTTGTCATATTATCTTTTTTATTTTCTTTATTGTCTTTCTTCTCTTTTTTCTTAATATACATTCCACCTATTCCATCTTGCAAATCATAAACTATCACTTTATCTTTTACTTTTACTTCTAAAAAATCTTTATGTTCTATATTAGTTTCAAGTTCGTTTTCTTGTTTATCATTTTTTGAAATAGTTTTTACTTTTGATTTTACTTTTTCATCATCTTCAATAATAAAATTATTTATAATATTTTCTTCAATGGAATCTATATGAGAAAAATCAAAAATATTTTCATCTTTAAAATTTGGAATTTGATTAGTTCTTAACATATAAAATAATTCTTCAGCATTAACTTCTGGTTTTCCTTTCGGAATAAAATACTCTTCAATAATAGATAATTTTTTTTCTACATCATCTTTGGTTATTTTTTGATTATTAATCTGTTTAATAAAATTTTTTAAATCTAAATCAGAGATAATATAATATTTTCCTTTATCAGATTTTAAAATTTTTCCATTAAATAATTCAACAAATAAAATTGCTTGTGCAGGAGATAATCTAAAAGTATTTTCTTTTTCTAAAATTAACTTAGATATTTTTTTTATTTCTTTCAAAAAAGTTTCACTTTCTTTTTCAAAACCAGAAATTTTTTTTCTTCTTTTTTCTTCTCTTTCATACAAATCAATTCCATACTTATTTTTAAATTTTATTCTTTCAAAAAAATTTAGAGCATTATAATTTTTTCTATTTTTTAAAAATTTATAAAAAAAATATATCGTTATCCATATCACTATAAAAATAAAAAAATATGGAAGTAAAAATGCAATATAATCTACAAATGTATGTTTCACTTATATTCCCTTGTTTCTTAAATATTAAAAAATTACAAACCTCGCACTTATATATAAATATAATATTATATATAATATATATTACAATGTAATGTATATATATAATATTACAGTAATATTATATACTAAAAAGAGAAAAAATCCAAAAATTTATAAAAAGAATTGTTTTAAAATGAAAAATAAAAGAAAAAATATTGAATTTTTATTTAAAAGTTCCTAATTTTGTATCTTTAAAAACCTTATGAATAGTTACATCAGAAATCATTTTAGGGTTCTTAATAAGAGTAAACTCTATCGTATCAAATCTATTTTTTAAGCTAATAAATTCATTATAATCAAAAATTCTTTCTAAATAATTTTGATGAATAAATAGACAATTTAATTTATAAATATTCATATCTTTTGAAGACACATATGCAGGATAAGTTAAATATTTTGTAACTTCATTACTATTAAAAACTTTAAACACAAAATAATGTCCTGCAAGAAATAATTTAATAAAAGCAGCAGCTGGAAAGTTATAATTAGAGCTATAAACCAATCCAAAATAATAATAAATATAATTACTAACATAGTCTTTTTCTATTCTATTTTCAACAGCAATCCATTCAGTTAAATAATTCAAAAAAGCACCATAATCAACTGCTAAATTATTAGTTCTTTCATCAAAATAACATAATGGAGGTTTACCATTTTCAAATAATTCTTCACTTTTTTCTATCAATTTCCCTATAAAAAATCTCATAAAATTTTTAACTTTAGACTTTTTATTGAACACAACATATATATCTATAAACTCTTCTAAAGTAATTTCCCAAGTAGGGAGAAAAATCTTAGCTTTTTGTTTAGCTTCTTTAATTTTTCGTTTTTTTTCTTCATAATTATTATCCATTATTTTCTCCAAATGACTTACCATAAGGCTCATTAGGTTGAATATTTTTACCATAAGGCTCACTATTTTTTACACTTTCTTTTTCTTTCTTAATTCCCTTATAAATTTTTTCTATATTAAGTTTTTTTAAAGCATAAACCACAACTTCTTCTGGAGTTACATTAAATTCTTTATCTAACTTGTTTAAATAATCAACTTGTATTTTTTCTAATAACATTTTGTTTTTTAACTTTAATTCCACTAAATTGTTACTTTTAATTTCATCTAAAATCGCCATTTTAATCTCCTTAATTTTTTTCAAATTGTATCAAATTATTAACCAATATTTAGTATAATTTCAAAAAAAGGATAGAAATGGCAATAAAAAATAATTATATTTTAGGAGAACATTTAACCAATCCATCCAAAAAAATAGAATGGAATCCTGAATTACTTAACAATCCCCATTTAATGATTGTAGGGCAATCTGGGAGTGGAAAAACTTATCTTTTAAAGAAAATAATTTCTTATTTAGATACTCAAAAAATAAAAACATTTGTAATTGATTTTCACGGAGATATTATTACTGATAAAGAACAAAAATTTGAATTTTCAATGATAAATCCTAAATATGGAATAGGTGTTTTTGAGTTTGAAATGGATGAAAAGAAAGGTGGGGTTTATAATAGAATAAATGATTTAATACAAATATTTAAAGGTAGTTTTTTTGATATGTCTTCTTTAAGAGAAGCTGTTTTAAAAAAATTGTTATATGATGTTTACTATCAAAAAGGTTATATAGCAGATGACCCAAGCACTTGGAGTAAGCCATTATCAGAACTACCTACATTAGAAGACTTAAAAAAACTAATATCTGATTTAAAAGAAATTTTAAATACAAAAAAGAAAGAACCTGTTATTTTATCTGATAATTTAAAACAATTAAATAACTTAACTGAAGCAGCTTTTACAGAAGATATAAATGATAAAACAGAAAAAGAAAAAGAAAAAATAACCGAAGAATTTTTATCAAAATCTGAAAAAATTTTTCAAGAATTTCAAAAAGAATTAGTAAATAATCTAAATGATTCTACATCACAAAAAGATATAAATGCACTTATAACAAAACGATTAAATATAAAAGATTTTTCAATATATCAACAAAAAAATGTTTTATCTTCTATAGAGGGATTAGAAATATATATTGACTCTATGATAGAAGCAAAAATTTTTCAACAACACAACCCTATTCCAGATAAAACAAAAAATACATTTCGTTTTGACTTATCATTTTTAACCGATAATGTTATGTTTTTTACTGCAAATTTAATTGTGCAAAGAATTTTTACAAAGGCAAGACAAACATACAAACCAGGAGATGAACATAAAAAAGGTATAAGAACTTACATTGTAATTGATGAATCTAAATTAGTTATGCCAACAGGAAAAGATAAAGAAAATCCATTCCATTTTTTAAATAGAATCGTAAGTGAAAGTAGAAAATTTGGATTAGGAGTTATCTTAGTTTCTCAAAGAATTAATCATTATTCTGAAGAAATGCTAACAAATATTGCTGCAAAATTAATACTAAAAGTATCTAATAATGATAAAACAATAGCAAAAAATAAATTAGGAATAGATACAAAAATGCAAGAGCTTTTAAATAGTAGAGATTATGGAATAGCAGTAGGAAACTTTAATAATAAAGAAGTTGTGCCTATACTTTTAGATGGAGCAAAAAGATAGAAAAAATTCTAAATTTTTGCTTTTTTAAAATCTGCTTTATACCATTTAGCTTTGGCTTCTGGGGATTTATCTTTAATAAATTTTCCATCTATAATTTCCCCTTTTCTACTACTTATTTCTTTAATAACCTCATCTAAAGCTATTTTAGGATTATATCCAAGTTTCAATACAGCTCCTGTTGCGAATACAATTATGTCCATAAAAGCATCAACTATATTCTCTTTATTTTCTGTTAAAGAAACATTTTCAAAATAATTTATATATATTTTTTTAGCTATATTCCTTGCTTCTTCACTTTGAAAATTATAAATCTCAACTAACTCTTCTAAAACATTAACAACCTCAACTTCTGCTTTAAAATCCTGTTCATCTAACTTTCTTTCTTTATTCCATTCCACAATTTTTTCTAATTGTTCTTTTGTGTTTTCAATCACTTTATCTCCTTTTTTAATTATTTTTTACCAACTTTTGCATCTCCAAAACCTAAATCTAATGCTAAAAAACCATCAGAAACTTTTTCTAACATTCCCATTAAAGTATAAAATTCTCCATCTTTTTGTGGAATAAATTTTGATTTATTTGTATCAAAATCAATATAATAACTTAATCCTCCAACAACCACAATACTATCATATTGTATTTTTGCTTTTGATACAATTTTTTGGATTCTATCAATCAAACTCTCTGTAAAAATCTTAATTGCTCTTTTCTTTTCATTAGTTACATCTATTGTATTAAATCCAGAATCAATTTTACCCTGATTAAATGTGGAATTTAACACTTGTAAATTTGATGTTACATTATTGTATTTTAGTGCAAGTTCTTTTCTAAAAAACTTTTCTAACAAATCTCTTACACCAAACTCATCAAAAATAGTATGAGAAAAAAGAATATTTATATTTGATGCAGAAGTGAAATTTGCTATTGCTATATTTACTGTATTAAATCCACCGTCAATAACTAAAATATTACCTGTAATATCATCAGTTTCTTTTTTAATTTTATATAAAGCAGATGAGCCTTGTGGTAATACAATACATTGTTTACAATCCTCAATTTTTGATATAATATCACTTGATAATTTATCAATCAAATTTTCTTGCCCAGCTTTTTTTAATTCAAAAGATTCTAAAAAAGTTTCAAGTGGTAAAGAAACAACCATTTTTGAAATATCTTCTCCTTGCTCTTGAAGATGTTTTACAAATAGTGGATAATAAGTCATAAGGTCATCAATATCATAAATAAACTCTACACCTTGACTTATTTCCCCTACTTTCCATTTAAAACCATTAAAATCTATACCATTTACTGCTTCTACACCTACTAATTTTTTAACTGCTGTTGGAAATTTATAAAATTTCATTTTATCTCCTTTATTATAGTTTTACTGTATTTTTAAAAGTTGTAGTTCTATCAGATTCAACTATATTATCTGATGTATCTGTTTCTACATTATTTGTTTTATTTATTACTTGTTCTTCTGTTTTACTATTTAACACATTTTGTTCTACCTCCTTTTTATGTTTTATATTTGTAAATTTGTTATCAACTGAGTTAGTTTCTTGTAAATCCAAATTTAATATATTCTCTACTTGTCTTGGGTCTTTAAAAAAAGAATCTCTTAATTTTTTATCTTGTGCTAAAAGCAATAATCCTGCTTCAATACCCATTCCTTTATTTTTTAGAAGTTCATATATCAGTTTAATTTTTTCATCTGATATTGATATTGCAATTCTTTTTGTTTTTGCCATTTTCTTTCCTTTCTTAAATAATTTAACAAAAGTATAATATAAAATATGATAAAAATCAATAGATATTACAAAATAGTAACAAAAAAAGTATTAAAAAAGCACTATATTAAAACTAATATGGCACACATTTGTTACATATAATACACAAAATGGTGTATAACAACACACTTATAAGTTTTATTCAAAATAATAATTATGTTACATATAAGTAACTTATAAGTAACATATAGGTAACCTTATATAATACACAAATATAAAATCACAAAAAATATACAAATATATACCATTCAACTACATTATATAACACATAATTGTTATTTATATGCTACAAATAATGTATAAAAGATTAACCAATAACACACTTATAAGTTTTATTCAAAATAATAATTTCTTACATATAAGTAACATATAAGTAACATATAGGTAACTTATAAGTGATATACCATTTTATGTGAATTAACAATAAAAACAAATAATACACAAATATATGCCATATAAATACATTATTAAACACATATACAACACATATATACTACAAATAATATATTTATCAAGCATATATCTGTTACACTTTTGTTTCTTATCACAAAAAAACATAAAACATCCATCTTTTTTAATTTCCCATTAGGAACAATCTAATTTCAGTTAAACTTTTGGTCTAAAAATACGATATAATTTTAAGTAACAAATAAAGCACAAGGAGAAAAAATGTTTCCAAAAGAAAAATTAAAATTATTAAAAAGTATTGAAAAAGATAAATTAAATACTGTATTTATATTACAAGTGTTAAAAGATGATATAGAAAAATTACTTGATAAACATAAACTACCAGAAATTATTAAATATTTAGCAAATGAATTAGACTTTAACAAAATATCATATCACTATATGCAAAAACAATTAAAAAAAACAAAACAAAAAAAAGTTATTGCTATTGTAAATTTCAAAGGTGGTGTTGGAAAATCAACTATTGCTAATTTGTTAGAATTAGATAATAAAGTAATATTAAATTTAGATATAGCTCAAGATGCAGAAACTATAAATGTGAGTGATACATATAATTTTTATTCTTTAAAAGAAGAGTTTGGAATTGAAACAATAAAAGAAGCTATTGAAAATGGATTTGAAGCAGGAGCTGAATATATGATATTAGATACACCAGGAGAAATGAATGAATTTTTAGAGATACTTCCAGAAATTGATTATTTTATAGTTCCTTTTACAAATGGAGAAAGAAGTCTAAAAACTACATTAGATACTATTGATACTATAAATGAAGTATTAAACAGTATTACTAATAAAAGAAAAGATAAGTGGTGTTTAGTTTTAAATAAATATACAAAACCTGAAAATTTAAAAGAATTAGATGAATTGTATGAAAAAACAAAAAATATTTTAAAAGATAGATTACAATGTAAAACCGATTTAAAATTTTCTCAAGTAGTTCCTACAATAGAAAAGAAAAAAATATCAATAAATGAGCTTATCTCTCAAAATCCTATCGCTTATGGAGCATTTAAAAAGAGAATAAAAGGAATGAATGATGAAATTTATAATTTTTTAGGAGTTAGAAAATGAAAAAAGTGTTAGAGGAGTTTAATTTGGAACAAATAGAAGAATACATAAATAATCAATTAGGAATAATTTTTATTTTAGATGAAAAACAATTAAATTATATTACCAAAAAAAATATAACAATAAATAATGAAGTTTTAACACCTGGTAAAAAAACTACTTTAAGTGATTTTTTTTCAGGAGAAGTTGTATATATTGGTATTTATAAAGAACAAATGTTATTTCAAATAGGAAAAACAAATAACTTATTTGAAAGTAAAATTATTTGTAATGCTTTTTATAAAATTGATGAAAATAGAATAGTTACAGTATTTATTGCTGGAACAGCGAGAGAATTTATTTATAAAAATAAAAAATGGGTATAAACTTACAAAGAAAATAAAATCAAAAAAAGAAATAGGATTAAGTCCCTTTATTTTTCTTTTTATACAAATTAAGAATAAAACAGAAACCATATAAAATGATAAAAATACTAAAATATGGGTTTTTCTATAATTTTAAGGTATTTAATCATATAAGGAGTTAGAAAATGAATAATATTTACAAACAAGCAATGATAAATAAAGCAAAAAATTTAGCAATAGGGGGGAATAAAGTTGATAATATAAAAATCCACAGCTTAATTGATAATCCTTACCAACCAAGATTAGAAATAAGAGAAAATGAATTAAGAGAATTAGCAGAATCTATTAAAGAGCAAGGATTACTACAACCCATTATAGTTACTCCAAAAAATGATAATTATATTATTATAGCAGGGCATAGAAGAGTTGCTGCTCATAAACTATTAGGAAAACAAGAGATAAAAACTATTGTTTTAAATAATTTAACTGATAAAGATTTAATGGCTTTTTCAATTACTGAAAATCTACAAAGAAAAAACCTCAACATTATAGAAACAGCTATTGCATTAAAAGAGTATAAAATAAAATTAAATAAAAGTTTTTCCGATATAGCAAAAGAACTTGGAAAAACAAAAACATATATTATTCATTTAATAAATGTGTTAAAATTACCAGAAGAGATAATTGAAGATATAAAAATAAATAGAAGCACTACTGATGTAAAAGCATTAAATATGTTAAATACACTAAAAGATAAGCTATCGGTTGTCTTGACAACCGATGAGGTAAAAGAAACTCAAATAAGACTATATGAAATTCTTTTAAAAAAAGGTAGAGAACATTTAAAGCAAGAAATTGATAAATTGTTAAACTCTCAAAAAACAAATAACTATAATATTAAAAAAACAAATAAAGGAATCTCTTTAGAGATTTATCAAAAATTATCTAAAAAAGAATTGGAAGAGTTGGAAAATTTTATAAATAACTTAATAAAGAGTAAAAATGAAACAAACATTTGATTTAGATACACTAAAAGAAATTCCTATTGAAGATGTGTTAGAAATGCTTGGAGCAAGATTTGTAGGTGGTAAAAAAGGGTATAGAAACACTTTTGCAATGCATTGCTTTTGTGGACATCACGAACACGGAGATAAAAACCCATCTCTAATTGTATGGAAAAAAACAAATATATGTAAATGTATGGTAAATCCAAACTTGGCAGGGGATAATATAAATGTTGTAAAAAACACTCTTTTTAATGGAGATTTTAAACAAGCTTGTGTATGGCTGCACGAAAACTTTAATATTCCATACATAGATGAAGAAGATGACTACTATAAAGATTTTGATATAGAAAATATAAGAAAAGCACATATACAAATTCAAGTTCAAAAACCAAAAAAACAAACTTGCAATTTATACAAGGAATTAAATAAACCATTCCACAAAATTGATATAAATAAATTTATCACAAAAGAAAAACTATCTACATTAAATTCTGCTCAAAGATTAAAACTAATCTATACTTATATCTATAGATATTCTTTAACAACTAATCAAACAAAAAAACAAACTTTTTATAAAAGTAGATATATAGAAAACCATCCACTAATTGATTATATAGGATTCTTATCAAAAGATGATATATCTTTTTTAATTCCCCTTTTAAAAAATATATTTGATATAGAAGATTTAATAAAAGTTAAAGTATTAAATAATAAAGAGCATAAATACTCATTACAATTTAGATATTATACAAAAGATGGATTTTGTGTAATACCTAATGGATTTGAATTATCAAACGATTTGATAAATGGATTCATTCTAAGACCTATTAAACCTGTAGGAAAAATAAAAGAGTTTCAGGTTAGTGTGCCAAATATCGTTTTACCTTTACCTTTTGGATTAGGAAAAAAATCTTTATTAAAAAAAGATATATTCTTTATCTCAGAGGGGCATATAGATGCTTTATCTATTCCCTCTGAGATAAGAAAAAAGGCTGGAATTATTGCTGTTCCTGGTGTAGGTAATGTAAAAGAAGAATGGATATGTCTTTTAAAGAATAAAAAGGTAATTATTGCCTTTGATATGGATAAAGCAGGGGAGGAGGGAGCCAATAGAACATTTGAAATGTTAAAAGAATTAAATATTGAATCTTCTATCTTAAAATGGGACACTTCCTTAGGTAAAGATTTGAATGAATTAAAAAAATGTAATAATATATTGAAAGTTTTTGAAAAAAAGGACTAACGAAAAAAGCTCAAGTGTGTAATGCGAAGCATTGCCACTTCATAGTGAGCTTGCGAATAAGCTTTTTTTTATGTCCTTTTATATTGTTTTTTTTAAACCTGCTTTTGCAGGGAAATAAAAAAACAATTATGTTTCGCTTTCAATAACAAAAAGGATAATTATGAAAAAACTTTCTATACAAAAGAAAAAAAATAAAATTATATTTATCAGCTGTGGATATATTTCTATATTAAATAGAAAACTATATGAATTTTTTGAAAAAATATTTATCAAATGTGCTTATATATCAGACCAAACCAAAGAAATAGAAAAAATAGAACATTTTCAAAAAGTAGAACAAAATTTAAAAGTAGGGGAAACTATTGTTGAGCATAAAGAAGAAATTGTTGAACATTATCAATCACTATATTCTACAATAGAAGAGTGCGAAAAAGACAACGACTTTTTAGCAAAAAGTTTGTTAAAAAGTTATGTTTTATTTAAAAATAAACAATATGATGAACTTGATAAATTTTTCAAAGAAATTAACTTAGAATATTACCTAAACCCTTGATTAAATTAAATCAATTTTATATAATATAAACTCAATAAAAAATAACCCTAAAAAAGGGATAAAGGAATCAAAATGACAAAAGCACAAACAGCATTACAACTAAAAGAAAAACTTATCCAAAATTATCCAAATTGTTGGGTATATACATTTAACTCTAAACAAATTAGAGAAAATCTTTTAACACCTGTAAGAATGCTATCTCAAGCAGATGAAGCTATAAAAGAAGCTTGGGGATTTAAAACAGAAAATGAAGATATTGAAAAAATGAATTCTATTTTAGAAGAGTTAAAAACAAAAGCAAAGGAAATTATCGATTTTGCTTATTCTAATGCAGGTTCTAAAGTAGATTTTAAAATTAGTTCATTAGAACTGCAAAGTGTTTATGATAAACAAAAAGCATTAAAACCTATAAGTGATATTATCATTCCAAAAGATAGTTTTAATATTTTATATGAAACAGCTATCGTTGTAGATAAATTTGATTTACCTATAAAAGAAATGCCTATAGGTGCAAATTGGGTAGAGCTTATTGTAAATTATTCAAAACTATTAAAAGAAAAACAAGATTTTGTAATGAAAGAAATACTTGCTAAAAAATTTAAAGCAAGAGATTTGTCTAATCATAAAGCATTAAGAAAAATTGTAGGAAAAATTAAAGAAAATAAAACAAACTAATACCTCATCATTAAGAGGTATTTTTTTCTTTTTCTACAAATTCTACCAAAATAAATTATAACCCAACATAAACATATTTTGATTTGCATTTTTATTATTATCTATAAATCTTTTAAAACTATATTCCAAAGATAAACTTGAATTATTGTTTATAATAAAGTTTTGTTTGATAAATCCCCCATATTTTTCTACATTTAATAAATTATTCACAACAAAACCATTATTATTAACTGCTAAAACTCTATCTCCTTTCCAGGCAGATATAGTAGTGCTAATTTCTTTATTCAAAGAAAAATTTAAAAATGAATTTATATAATGATAATTTTGTTTTAAATTATTCTCGGTATAATTGTTAAAAAAATGGATATAGTTATATCCTAATCCAAAATTAAAAAAATTAAAATGTTTATTAACATAACCTTTAAATTGTATTAGTTTAGGACTATTACTGTTATTACTATAATAACTATAATAATTATCTAAACCTATAGAGTAATTATTGTATTTATAAAAACTTATACCTAAAATACCAACTTTACCCCAATCAGTTAAAGAATCATCAGATTTAATTAAATGAATACCTGCTTTTAAATGTATTGTCTTAAAATAATAATGTTCTAATAAACTAAAATCTTTTTGCTTTAATTTAGAATCATCTTTATAATTTAAAAAAGTAAAATTTATATTTGTTTCCATCTTAAATGGATATTTATAATAAGAATAATATGCTCCTGCAAATTTTCCGTTATCTTTAAGAGAGTTTTTATACTTTAATATTCCTGTATAAAAACTTAAATTATAAAAATCTCTTTTTTTATACTTTTTAAAAATAGATAAACTTTCATCTACTAAATCACTTTTTAATACTTTTAAATCTTGATAATTTGTAAAAGTTGGTAATTCTAAATAATTAGCAGATAATATAGAAAAAGATAATAAAGTAGAAAAATATATTTTTTTCATACAAAACCTTCTATGATTATTTTTAAGAAATTATATCAAAAAAATATATTTTAATAAGAAAAAAAACCTCAACGATGAGGTAAAAAACCTAAATGTTTTTTATTATTTAATTATCCTTTCACTCTCTTTTCTTCTCATATAAAAATTCTTTTAAATCCTTATATAAGAAGAGAAGAGAAAAAAAACTACCATTTAGAATGGTATATCTTCTTCGTCTATATCTATTGATGGAATATTTTGATTTGGCATCTCTTGATGCTGTGGTTCTGGTTGTGTCGGTGTTTGTGGTGCTGATTGTTGTGAATTATATTCACCATTTCCAGCATTTGTTTGAGAATTATCTCTTCCACCTAAAAACTTCACTTGTTCAGCAATAATCTCGTGTTTGCTTCTTTTTTGCCCATCTTGTCCTGTCCATTGATTTAAAGATAATCTTCCTTCTATTAAAACTTGACTACCTTTTTTTAAGTATTGATTTGCAGTTTCTGCTGCTCTACCAAATACTGTAATATCAATAAACATTACTTCTTGTTTTTTTTCTTTTGTTACAGGGTCTAAATACACTCTATTTGTAGCAAGTCCAAACTTAGCAACTGCTGTTCCAGATGGAGTATATCTAAGTTCAATATCTCTTGTAAGGTTTCCTACTAAAATAACTTTGTTATACATCTTTTCTCCTTTTATCCCAAAGCACATCATTTCATTATTTTGTATAAACGACCTTTCAAGGTTATCCCATAGATAACTTCGTTTATTTAATTACTCTGATTCGCTTTTGGGGTTAGTTTGTTAATTATTATTTTTGTTTTAGTGCCATTTCTATGGCACTTTTGTTTTGTTCTACTTTATTGAAAATAGATTCTATTGCTGGCTTACCATAAGCCAATACTATTGTAATAAATATAGTATAAAATAAAAATCTTCTCATTTTTTCTCCTTTAATCCCCACAACAAAAATTTTTCATTAACAATAAAGCAAACGACCTTTCAAGGTTATCCTGTAGATAACTTCGTTTACTTATTTACTATTGATAATTACTCTGATTTTTATTATGGGGTTATTTTGTTTGTAGTTGGATTTTACTCCAATAAGAGGACATACCTCTCCCATAAGGGAGAAAACACATCTCCCCTTATGGGAATAAATTTGACAGACCTATCCTGCCTTACTTCTACTGTTTCGAGTGGTCTTCATACAATTTGTATGCAGCAGTAAGCCACCTTTTATGGATTAACCATAAGGACT
>Ga0256836_1000196_pt1 | contig 36500 bp, 36 predicted proteins | sample 4561380metaG_FD_185974 | JGI IMG/M metagenome (GOLD analysis project Ga0256836, IMG submission 185974) | Hydrothermal vent microbial communities from Guaymas Basin, Mexico - 4561-380 | ecosystem: Environmental > Aquatic > Marine > Hydrothermal vents | place: Mexico: Guaymas Basin | collected...
CATAAGCTGCCTCTAAAAACATATCTCCCCTTTACCAATCGTTCCAAGAGTGAACTTTTTTAATAATTTGAAGTCCATCAATTTCGCTAATTGCAGAAAAACCCACATCTTGAAGATACTCTTCATTAAATCTTACAAGAGAAATAATATAACCCCCATTTCTAAGAGCCCTAAAATATGGTTTAATATCTTCTTTTTTATCGAGAATAATAAAATGAAAATATCTTTTATAATTAACTTCATTATCAATTAACTCGGCATCTCTAAAAATTTCTTTATTTGTTGTAGCAATTATTGGATTATCGCCTTTAGCTACACTATCAATAATTTGATTAATTAACTTTTCCATTCTAAACTCCTAAATCGTACCGTAAGAATAAAGTTCTTTAAACAAAAACGCTTCAACTATTTCGTTTATACTCATTTCTCTTGGAGTTATTAAAGGCTCAGCTCCCATTTCCAAAAAATCAAAAACATATTCTTCCTTTGGAGTTATAAAAAAATGAACATTTCCAAGCAAATCCTCACGAGTTTTAACATATTCTATTTTTTTAATTTCTCCATTTTCCAAAAACACTTTGGCAAACTTTTCAGCATCACTACTTGGAACGCATATTTCATCCTTTATAGGAATTCCCAATACAAACATATCCCCCTCCAACTATCCTCTTTCTATTTCTCCAAAATAATCAGCTATACCATAAGTTAAATTTCCTACTTTATCAAATCCCAATTGCTGTTGTAAAACCCTTTGTAAATACCCGCTTCTACTGCCAACATGACAATAAATTATAATTCTTTTATCCTTAAGTTTCATCCACTCATCCAGTTCAAATTGAACTCTACTTATTGGAAGCAATTTATCAGTTCCCTTAATTCTCATCATTTGATGCTCAAACGGTTCTCTTATGTCAATTAATTCAAAATCAACAAGTCCTTTTTCTCTTGCTTTAAGAAGCACTTCAAGTTCCTCTCCTAATAATTGATCTTTTTTTAACAAATCTTGAATGTTACTATCTATTTCAATTTTATTTTCTTTTTTATTTCTAGATTTATCTAAATAATCTTTAGAGCAAAAAAGCCCACAATGACAAACTCCCTCATTCGGAATTTCAATTTCTATTGCCTGTTTACAAGGACAAATCCTATTATCTACGCTCTTATATTTTCCATCAACTTCTTCTACTACAAAACAAGGACAAAAATATCTGCCATATTTAATTTTATTAACCGTTAATCCTTTTAAAACTCTCTCTACTACCTCTTCGTTTGGATTAAATTCCCAACCAAATTGTTTTAAAACTTTATGCGCAAATTTTTCGGTCTTTACAAATTCTTGCTGAAACTCAGGAGAATTTACATCAACCGTTTTCATTTAGCTCCTTTTTTATCTCTTCGCATTTATTCGGATTACAAAAAATTCCACAATGACAACATCCTTCTTTTACTTCATGTTCGATTGCTGGTTTACAAGGGCAAATTCTATCATCTTTATCTCCCATTGGAATAAAACAAGGACAATATCTTTTACCATACATTAATTTATTTCTCGTAAGTCCCAAAACTATTGCATCATACACTTCTTTATTTGGATTTATGCACCATCCAAATTGCTTTACTACTTTTTCTACAAATTTTTTAGTTTTTTCTTCTTCAAGCTTAAATTCTTCAGAATTCATATCAACTTCAGCTCTTTTTGGCTCTAACATTTAGTCTCCTTTTTTATTTGATTTTACCAAAAATTTAGAAAAAAGAAAATTTTTATTTATTAAGCAAAATTTCATTGTTAAACTGTTTAGTTTTTAATCAATACATCAAAAGTTAAAAAACTACTTGTTGAGGTTTTTGTTATAATTTCATCAAAAAGGTGATTATGTTTTTAGCAAAATCCTCTTATCTTCAAAAAATAAAAAATATAGCCAATATGTGTAAAGAAATGAAAATTAATGTATATATATGGGGAGAGAGAGGAGTTGGAAAAACTTTTTTGGCAAAATATATCTCTCCAAATGCTATTATAAATCCCAAAACTCCCACCATAAAACCTATAATAATCGAAGATTTTGACAAAAATCCTTTTATCGAAACAAAAAACTCCTTTATAGTGGCTACTGGCTCAAAGCCACTTAGCAAGGAAAAACTAAAAAAATATTTTATTATGGACATAGAACTAAAACCTCTAAAAGAACACCCAGAAGATATAGAAGAATTTATAAAACTCTTTAGCAAACAGGCAAAAAAGGAATTAAAAATAGACAAAGAAATAAAAATATCAACTCCAGATATTAGCGAAAATTTAAATTCCCTAAAAAGACAAATCTACACTCAGTTATTAATGCCTCAAAGCAAAAAAGAAATTTTTAAACTTCTACAAAATTTTTATGCACAAAGCGAAAACATAACATATGAAGAAGAAATAAACAATTTCGAAAGAGCTCTTTTTAGCGCAATGAAAATAAAATACAAAAGCAAACTTCAAATTGCCAAACAAATAAAAATAAATAGAGTAACTCTTACAAAAAAAATGAAGGCTTTGAATGTTTGAATTCTGGTGCGAATGGGACATTAATCCTCTAATAATTTTTGACGAAAAAGGAAATATTAAATACTGTAATCAAGAAGCCGAAATTTTTTTATCCTACATTAACAAAAAAGAAGTTTATCAATTTGTCATTACAAACGCTCCAAATAAAAAAGGAATAAAAACCAAATTTGAAACAGTAAAATTTAAAGATTTCGAATTTATGGGATATAGCATAGGATATCAAAACAACAACGAAATTGGAGTCAGATTTTTTATAAACACAAATCTAAAAATAATAGAACCTACCAATCTAGAAAAAATAGAGCTTCCAAAACTTTTAAACTTTATAAACGAATACATAAATTTAAAGCAAAATACCAAAATCTCCATGATATTTGACCCATCTATTCCGCCAATTATGGCAAATAAAAAAGAAATTCTAAATACAATCTTCGAAATACTCGAAGATCAAAAAGAAGCAAAAATTTCAACCAAAATTCAAATTGGAGAATATATAAAAATAAAAAGTAAAAAATATCCCATTATAGAAATAGAAATAAATACACCACTTAAAAAGAAAATAAAATCTCCCTTTTTTGAGATAATAAACAAAGAAAACGGATACATTTTAAAAATTCCAATGATTAAGGAAGACAATGAAACTAATAATTCTTGATACGGAAACAACTGGAAATAAAGAAAAAGATAGAATTTGCCAATTAAGCTATATAGTAATGAACGAAAATTTCGAAATAGAAGAAATACATAATGATCTTGTTAAACCTCCAGTGCCAATTTCGTTTGAAGCAATGGCAGTTCATCACATAACAAATGAAATGGTTGAAAATAAACCGGAAATTAAATCAACTACATCTTTTAACAAATTAAAAGAATTAAACTCTAGCAATAATATAGCAATTATTCACAACTCAGCTTTTGATTTGGATATGCTAAAAAAAGAAGATTTTAACCCAAATTTTAAATTAATAGATACTTTTAGAGTTTTAAAACACTTATTTCCCGAAGGGAAATACTCTCTTCAATACAATAGATACGCCTTAGGGCTTTATAAAAAAGAAGAAAAAATTTGTAAAAAATACAATATCCAAATAAATCCTCACGATGCTCTTGGAGATGTAGTAGTTTTAGCGCTTTTAGTAGAATACTTAATAAAAGAAATGAACAAAAGCATAGAAGAATTAATTGAACTTACAAAAAAACCTATAATTTACGACAAATTCTATTTTGGTCAATACAAACACAAAAAAATTAAAGAAGTTATCATTCAAAACCCAGACTATATAGAATTTTTATTAACAAGCGCAGATATAGAGCCAGACGTGAGATATTCTATAGAGCATTATTTAAAAAATTTAGATGAACCTATGCAATTTAGATTTAGAAATGGAAAATATAAAGGAATGCTTGTAGAAGACGTAGCGGCTATCGATATGCCATATCTTTCGTGGGCTTATCATAACATGAAAATGGGCAAATGGATGAGAAAAAGAATTGGAGAAATACTTGGTAAAAACTAACCTCCAAGATATTTTTTCTTAACTTCTTCGCTTTGAAGCAACGCTTTTGCATTATCTTCAAGAACTATTTTTCCATTTTCCATTACATACCCGCGATGAGCGATTTTTAAAGCGGCCGCTGCGTTTTGCTCTACTAGCAAAATCGTTACATCTTCTTCCTCATTTAATCTAATTAAAATTTCAAATACTTCTTTGACAATTTTTGGGGCAAGCCCTAAACTTGGCTCATCAAGCACAAGCATCTTAGGCTCACTCATTAATGCTCTTGCTATTGCAAGCATTTGTTGTTCACCACCGCTTAAACTTCCTCCAAAAGTATTTCTTTTTTCTTTTAATCTTGGAAACATTTCATACATTTTATCTCTTAAAATTTCAAAATTTTCATCATTTAAATAAGCACCTATTCTTAAATTCTCTTCCACCGTCAAGTTAATAAAAATTTTCCTACCTTCTGGTACTAAAGAAAGTCCCCTTTTTACAATTAAATGAGTAGGAAGTTTTGAAATATCCCCTTCTACAAATTCAACAAATCCTTCTTTTTTTACTAAATTAAATATAGCATTTAAAGTTGAAGTTTTTCCAGCCCCGTTAGCTCCAATAATAGTTACAATCTCTTTTGCTTTTACATCAAAACTAATCCCTCTTACGGCTTCAATTACTCCATATTTTACTTTTAAATCTTTAACCTTCAACATCGATATCTCCTAAATAAGCCTTAATTACCGCCTCATCTTTCATCATATCCGATGGTTTTCCTTCAAAAATAGTTTTACCATAATCTAACACAAGTACTCTATCGGCAATCTTTTGAACAAATTTCATATCATGCTCAATAAAAAGAATGGTTTTTTCTTTTTCTTCTCTTAAAGCAAATACGGTATCGGCAAGTTCATCAGTCTCTTTTGGATTCATACCGGCTGCTGGTTCATCAAGCAAAAGCAAATCAGGCTCTGTCGCTAAAGCTCTTGCTATTTCCACTTTCCTTTGATTTCCGTAACTAAGAGCGGTTGCGGGATAATTAGCATATTTTTCTATTTTTAAAAATCTTAAAATCTCATAAGCTTTTTCTTTATAAAGCGCTTCTTCTTTAAAAAATCTCGGGAATCTAAACATTGCTTCAAAAAAGTTATACTTATAATGATTATGAAATCCTATCAATACATTTTCAAGAACGCTCATACTTTTAAAAAGCCTAATATTTTGAAAAGTTCTCGCTATTCCTTTTTGCACGATTTCTACAGGCGAAAGTCCCGTAATTTCTTCGTCTTTAAAATATACATGTCCGCTTGTTGGTTTAATAACGCCGGTTATAATATTAAATAAAGTAGTTTTACCCGCTCCATTTGGTCCTATAAGCCCAAAAATCTCAAGCGGTTTTACCTGAAAACTAACATCTTTAATAGCCACTACTCCACCAAACTTTTTAGTAACTTTATCAACCTTTAGCATTTATTTCCTTTAAAAATTTTTCTCCTTCGCGCCTTGCCCATTTTATAAAAAGTCTTTTACTATCAAGTATTCCTAAATCTTTATTTTCCAAAATATGATTTTTTAAAGCTCTAGCACAAACAACTGCATTTGAAAATCCTCTTGCCCCCATTCCATTAATTACATAAAGCCCATCAACATAATCAAATTCTTTTGGAATTTCACCCTTTACTATATGCTTATGTTCTAACAACATTTCAATGTTTATTATTTTACCAATAACAGGAAAATAATCAATACTAGAAGCTCTAAATCCTCCTTTTATGTCCTCTATTTCAAATTCCTCTATTTTTATTATTTCGTTTGCTTTTTTTATAAGTTCATACGCTTCTTCTAAATTTTCCCTACATTCTAAACAATCTCTTTTATGAGTGGCCCCAATTTTTAATACTCCATCAATTTCTCCAACCGAACAATTCTTATGATAAAAAATATCCAAATTACCATCTGCTTTATAATTACTACTTTCTATTCTCTCTCCCCAAATAGGACGAATCTTAATATAAGGAATATCAATTACACTTTCATATCCCGTAGCTAAAATCAAATTTTTTGCTTCAAGTTCATCATTTATTATCCAATTTTTTCTTTTATAAATTTTTTTAACTTCCATCTTTTTAAAATTTACTTTTATCTTTTCTCTAACTTCAGATGGATCAACTACGCTTCCTATCTCAAAGAAAAATCCACCATCCATCTTTTTAAAAGGTAAAGTAATCTCTTTTTCATATTTTTTAAATTTTTCAATATCTCTTTTATCTCTTGGTAAAATCAAAACACCTTTTGTATTTGTATTAATTCCAACGCTTTTATAAAAATTTACAGCTTCCACTATACCACTATTTATAAATTCCGTATATTTTGTATTAAAGCCTACTTTTGGAAACAAAAACGCTCCAGCCGCTCCGCTTGCTTTTTTTAAAATACCTTCTTTATCAATCAACAAAGTATTAAATTCTCCTAATTCATATGCCATCAATAATCCGGCAATTCCTCCACCAATTATTACAAAATCAAAACACTTCATCGTAAACTTCTTTTAATTTTTTATCGGTTTTAAACAGAGATAAAAACTCTTTTTTAAAATTCTTCTTATTAACTTTAGCTCTAACATATAACACACCATTTGAATACCAACTTCCATCTTCCATTGAATTTATTATTACATAACTTTTTATAAATTCTTTTATCTTTTGAATATTTTTCTTATCGTTTATACCAATTTTTCTTACAAATTCAGTAGCTTTTAAAGTAAGTTTATTAATAAGCTTATTTATTGCTATGGAATAAGCTTCTTCCTGTTTTAAAAAGGTAACCTTTTTTACTTTAAGTTTAACCACTGCTTCAAAAGGGGATTGATAACAAACCCACGAAGGAGCTTGAATACCTTGAATATAACAATCAATTTTTTTAATGTTATTGCTTAAAACGCCACATCCAATAATAACCAAATAAAAAACAAATAAAAACTTTTTCATAAAAAGCCTTTTAAAAGAATTATACAAAAACTATACAAAATTTTAATCATAAAAATTTTTAAAAGTCAATTTTTTTCTTTTAAGTGACAGGCACTATTTAAAAACAAAAAAGAAAAAGAAAAAAAATTATCTTTTTGAGAATTGAGGAGATTTTCTTGCTTTCTTTTTCCCGTATTTTTTTCTTTCTACTACTCTTGCATCTCTTGTTAAAAGCCCAGCAGGTTTTAATATACTTCTAAGTTCAGGAGCATATTCTACCAACGCTTTCGAAATTCCATGTTTTATAGCATCAGCTTGAGCTGCAAAACCACCGCCGAATGTTTTTACTTCAATATCAAAGTTATTCTCTTGTTTTGTAAGTTTAAGAGGCCAAATTACTCTAAGTTTAAGAGCTTCTCTTCCTCCAAGAAATTCATCTAAAGTTTTTCCATTGATAGTAATATTACCGCTTCCATTTTTAAGCCATACTTTTGCTACTGCAGTTTTTCTTTTCCCAGTTGCGTAAATTCTTCCGTGCATTTTCATTAGTTACCCTTTATTTGAGCTGTATGTGGATGATTTTCACCAGCATAAACTTTCAATTTTTTAAGCATTTTTCTTCCAAGTTTAGTTTTTGGAAGCATACCGCGAGTTGCTAATTTAAATAATTTTTCAGGATTATTTTTTAAAAGTTTCTCAACCGTTTCTTCTTTTACATGTCCAAAATAACCAGTATGTTTATAATATTTTTCATCAAGTTTTTTTGCTGTAGAAAACTTAACCTTATCAGCATTAATTACAACTACATAATCACCGCAATCTACATGTGGAGTATAATAAGGTTTATGTTTACCTCTTAAAATAGTAGCTATTTCAGTTATAAGTCTACCGAAAATTTTATCTTTAGCATCTATTAATATCCAATCTCTTTTAACCTCTTCAGGTTTTATTGATTTAGTAAATTTCATTATCACACCTTTTGTGAATTTTTTGGTATGAAATTGTAGTTTTTAAAACTTAAAAAAAACTTAATTTAAGTAAATTTTAAGCTTTAGAGATTTGCAAATTTTACTATTAATTCAATTTCGCCAGCAGGTATTCTAAGCTCTCTTGCTATTTCTTCAATTGAATACCCGCTTTTATAAAGGGCTATTACTTTTTCTTCCTCGTGTTTACTTAAAGTAGATACGCTTGGAATAGAATTCTTTTTTATTAAAGAATTAATTTTAGCAATTTCCAATTCAATTTTTTCGTAAAATTCTTTATTTTTCTCATCTATTACCCTAACATCATCAACGATACTTTCAATTATTCTCTCAAGTCTTTCCAGAGTTTTTATAGTATCTGAATTTTTTATCTGTTTTTTTAACAAAAAGACTTCTTTATTTAATTCCTCTAAACTAATCTCCATTGCCGAAAATTTTTGTTCAATAATTTTTTCAAGCTTTAATATATAAAAAAACAAAAACAACATAAAAGCACTAAGCCCAACAAAAATAGCTATATTTAACATACTCATTTTTTTGCTTTCATTTCTCTTATTATTGCTCTTTCTCTTGCCGTAATAAATGAATTATAATCTTTTTCATCTCTTTCATGAAGATGTATAATTTTAGCTAAATTTTTATCAATTGCTTCAAAAATTACAGGCACTTTTCTTGGAGGAAACACAGGAAGATCCATTCTACCATAATATTTTTCTCCAATTTCAAACAAATTATCTTTTATCATAAAATTATCAAATCCAACCTTTACAATCTCGCTTTTAAATTTAAGAGGCAAAAATTCTTTTTTTTCGTTCTTAACGATAGAAGCCAACTCATCCACTTTTCTATGAAGAGCTATTAAAAGTTCCAATAAAACCGGATCAGTATCTTTAGTCTCTCCTCTTGCTTTTGCCATTTTTATATATTGCCCAATTGGATCTTCGCTCTCCCCACCAAGTTTATCAAATTCTTCTTTAGTTTTTTCGTTTAATTTATCAAATTCAATCTCTACATATGCTGGAATTAACCTCATTTTATTGCCTTATCTAAAATTATTAATATCAAAAATACGATACCCAAAAATCCATTAACATCAAAAAAAGCTTTTGGAATATTTTTAAAATCCTTATCTACCAATTTATGTTCATAATATAACATAATAGCAGCAATAATTACCCCTAGCCATCCAAAAAACCCAAGGTTTGCATAAGCGGCAAAAAGAGCCCAAAAAATCACAGCAAAAACATGAAACATTTTAGAAATAAAAACCGCGCCTTTTTCTCCAACAAGTGCGGGAATTGAATGAAGCCCTTCTTTTTTATCAAATTCAATATCTTGAAGTGAATACAAAATATCAAACCCCGCTACCCAAAACATTACTCCAAGTGCCAAAAAAACACTCCAACAAGGAATGGAATTGCTTATGGCTATTGCACCAGCTATTGGAGCAAGTCCCAAAGAAATTCCTAATACTAAATGCGCAAACTCGCTAAAACGCTTAAAATAACTATATCCGCCAAGAACAATAAGTATTGGAATTGAAAGTTTAAAAGCTAAATCGTTTATTAAATAAGCGACTCCTACAAAAATCAAAGCATTTGCCAATATAAAAATTTTCATTTCAACTTCACTAACTTCTCCCGTAACCGAAGGTCTATTTTGAGTTCTTGGATTTTTAGCATCAAATTCCCTATCTAAATATCTATTAACCGCCATTGCAAAATTTCTTGCACTAACAGCGGCTAAAATTCCAAGAAACAACAATTTCCATCCAAACCAACCATCAGCCGCTACAATCATAGCGATCAAAATAAAAGGCAAACTAAAAATCGTATGAGAAAATTTAACAAGTTCAAAATATTTTCTAATATTCATTTAGCCTCCTTTTAGTATAATTGTATCAAAAAAGGAAAAATTTGTTTGCTTTAATTGGACCAACAGCAAGCGGCAAAAGTGATTTAGCACTTAAACTTGCAAAAAAACTAAACTACGAAATATTATCTTTAGATAGCTTAAGCATTTACAAAGAAATAGACATAGCTTCAGCAAAACCTTCCAAACAAGATTTAGCACAAGTAAAACACTACGGCGTTAACGAAATATATCCAAATGAAAAATTTGACGTTATGAAATTTATAGAAATCTATAAAAAAATTCCTCATAAAAACATAATTATAGTAGGAGGAACGAGTTTTTACTTAAAAGCAATGATAGATGGAATTTCACAAATGCCGACAATTTCAAAAGAAATAAAAAAAGAAGCAAAAAAATTTACATACGAAGATATAAAAAAAATAGATCCTATTTTTGCTTCTAAAATATCAAAAAACGATACTTATAGAATATCTAAAGCTGCTGAAATTTTTCTTGCCACAAAAACACCTCCAAGCGAATACTTTAAAAAACATCCTCCAATTCCGATTATTCCCAATATTCCAATATTTGAAATCCAAATAGATAGAAATCATCTTAAAGAAAAAATAAAAAAAAGAACAAAAAAAATGTTTGAAATGGGATTGATAGATGAAGTAGCCTATCTTGAAAAAAAATATAAAGATAGAAGACTTCCTGCTCTAAAAGCTATCGGAATAAAAGAAGTATTGGATTATTTTAACGGGATTTACAACAAAAACGAACTTTTTGAAAAAATAGTAACAAACACTTCAAGACTTGCAAAAAGACAACAAACTTTTAATAAAACTCAATTTAAAAACAAAATATCAGCTCCCATAGACAAATTATATGAAATCATTTTAAAAAAGATTTAAAGCATCCTTACAAAGACCTTTCCACAAAGTTGAATCTTTTATCTTCAAACACTCGTTTAAATATTTTTTATCTCGAGTTAGATTAGCAAGCATAAACAATGCTCTTGCTTTATCTTCTCCTCTAACTCTTGGCAATAAATTTTTTAATACTCTTATCGCTTCTTTTTTATTTTTAGTATATTTTGCAAATACAAACTCAACAAAAGGAGAATAAGGATAAGCTTTAAATTCATTTTGTAAATCTATTATTTTTTTAGCGTAAGTAGCCGCCAACAAGTAATTATTGTTTTTTATAGCCCAGCGAACTATTTTAATAAAAGCATCTGTATTTTTTATATTTTTAAATTTATCAAGTTTTTTAGCAATTTCCAAAGCTTCTTTATATCTTTTCAAACGCCATAAAGCTTCAAATTTTAAAAGCAAATAATCATAACAATTCTTTTTCATTACGCTACACAAATCATCTACTGCATTTACGATATTTTTATAATCTCCTAAACCTTTAAGAGCTTCTATTTTTCTTTTCATCCATTTAATAAATACTTTATCATCGGGCGAATCCAAATACTTATTACAAACTATCGAAGCCACCTTATAATCTTTTGCTTTAATTGCACATTCATACAATAAATCATCATATTTCTTCTCAAGAACTATCTTATATTTTTTTATTAAATCAATAGCTCTAAAACATTCATGATTTTTCAAAAGCTTAATTGCATATTCTTTTAAAACTTTTTTAATAAACTCTTTTTTTTCTTTAAAAATACTATCTGGAATATTCTTTATCTTATCAAGCATTTTTACTATCTCATCATATTTTTTCATTTTATAAAGAATTTTAACTTTCTCCACTATTGCCTTTTGCCTAATATCCCCTTGATAGTTTTTAATAATGTTTTCAATATATTGTAACTTCTTAGTTAAATTACTCTCAGGCAAATTAAATAAAATTTTATCTCTTAATATTTTAGCAGCATCTGAATAATCTCCAAAAGGAAATTCTTTTAAATACTTATCTATAAAATACAACGCCTCTTTATAATTTCCATTTTCATATGACCACTGCGCTAAATTATACAAAAGAGGCTCATACAAATCATCTAATTTTTTAAGTCTTTTTAACAAATCTTTTCCAATATCAATTGCAAGCTTATACATTCCGTGACTAGCAAGCATTTTTGCAAGTTCATAAGCTTTTTGCTTATCTTTTAATAAAAATTCTTTATTAGCCTTATAAATTTTTTCATAATATTCTACTGCCTTTTTAATATTCCCTTTATCCATATATCTTTGGGCAAGTCTTGCTGCAGCTAATGAAGCAACGTCAAGATCGGTAGTCGAATATAGAGCTTTCTCATAAAGAGCAAACGCTTTTTTCTCATCGCCCATCGAATATAATTGATCTGCAAGATAAATCATCGCAAGATAAGCCCATTTGGTATTAGGATAGTCGTTAATTATTCTATTGTAATAATAACTTGCATCGCTTACAAAACCTTCTTTTGCATAACTTCTACCAATCATTAGCAATACTTCTGGCATCTTATCAGAATATGCGTATTGTTTTATCCATTTTTTCCCAAGAGATATTACCTCATTAAATTCATTATTCTTTTCAAGCAATTTAAGTTTTAAATACAACACATCCGGTAAAAAAATAGAATTTGGATATTTTTTTATAAAATCTTCAATTTCAGGCAAAACATCTTGATGATTTTTATAAGCTTTTAATATTTCAAAATATTTCAATACATCGGCATTGGTTTTTATCTTCACAGGATTTAAATTTTCATCAATCGCTCCAATGTAAGGATAAACAGTATGGTGATAATAAAATTTTAATCCTTTAATATCATTTCTTAAAAATTCCTCGTTTGCAATTATTACCCATTTTTTAGCTTTTGTAAGTTTAAAAGGAGTTATAAGAGGGTTATTATATAAATTCTCTTTAAATGCATAAAATTTATAAGGAGTATTTACCTTTATTTCTATAATAAAAGCATTTTTTAAAAATTTAGGATTGATTTCAAAATATCTAGATTTATCTTTAAACACGGGCGTTTTTGGAATTTTTCTAAATCTACACTCTATTATATTTTTATTTTTTACGCATACAAACGGCTCTTTGTTATATAAAGTTAAAACCTCATAAGGCTTTTTGGCTACTCCATAATCTATGTTTAAACTAAGAGCAAATAAAAATAGTGGGAAAAAAAGAAAAAACAACCCTACCCTTTTTAATGAATTATATCAAAAAGGCTAAGGTAAAGTAGCATTAAATACATCTGCTCCAATAATTCCAAAATAAATAGTACCAGCAAGTAAAATAAGCTGACCTATTAAACTTCCTGTAGAAATTGAAATAGTTTCAAAATTATTTGGCTCATCCATATAAATATGCTTTATTATCCAAACATAATAAGCTACAGCAAGAGCTGAATTAAGAAGAGCAATTAAAACAACCCACCAAAGTCCAACATCTACCCCAGCATAAAACGCTACCGCTTTAGCTAAAAATCCAGCAAGCAATGGAATTCCAGCAAGAGAAAACAGTTGAATTGTAAAGAAAAGAGAATGAATAGGAGCTTTTTTATAAAGTCCTTTTAAATCTTCTAAATATTTAACTCCAAGTTCTCTTCTTAAATCATTAAGAATTAAAAATACGCTCGTTTGCATAAAAATATAAGCAATTGCATAATACAAAATTCCAGAATAAGAATAAATACTTGTAGCCGCTGCAAATGGAATTAGAGCATATCCACTATGTGCAATTGAAGAATACGCCAAAATTTTAGAAATTCTTTTTTGCCAAAGAGCCATAAAGTTTGCAAGAGTCATCGTAATAATCGCAAAAAAGGCAAAAATAAGTACTGTTGCAAAAGGATAAGTGATTAAAAATTTATAAAAAGCTTTAAATGTTGCAAATAAAACTACGCTTTTAATCACCCCACTTAAAATTCCAGCTGCTGCGTGATTTACTTGAGAATAAGCATCGGCTGCCCATCCATGCATCGGAACAACAGTTAACTTATAAAAAATTCCAGCAAGCATAATAGCAACGGCAATTAAAGTAAATTTCCCATGCACATTCATATCAATATAAGCAAAACTTGTAGTTGTAAAACTATAAAGAGCAAAACCAAGCAAAATCACCCCACTTGCTACAGCTCCTGCAATAAAAGCTTTTATGGCACCTTCTGCGTTATAAAAATTTCTAATGTTTGCAACCAAAATATAAGAGATAATCGCTATTACTTCAAATAGCACAATAAACAAGAAAAAGTTTGCACTCTCTAAAAATGCTATGCTTGCTCCAGCCAAAAAAAGCATTTGAGCAATAAGAGGCCTTTCAAATCCGGTTAAAGAAAACGTTACCGCCGCTAAAGTCACTAACAACACATATTCCATCAATTTAGTAGCACTATCCACTGCAAAACCAGGGAAAAGCCCTACCAAACTTTGTCCTTGGTAAATAAAAAACATCGATAAAATAAATGCGGAAATTGCTATAAGCTTAGCAATTATAATATTGTTTCTATAAAATACTGGTACCAAAAGTCCCGCTGCAATTAAAATTATAAAACTCATTACATTCCTCCTAACCAGCTAAAAGCTTGATTTGCTAAATCGAAAATTGGCTGAGGATTTACTCCAAAATAAACAATTAAAAACGCATAAACAGCTAAAGCAAATTTTTCCGGCAAACTCATAGAAAAATCTGCTTTTTCAACTACAGGACTCATAGGTCCATGAATTGCACGTCTAACCGACCAGATAATATATCCTGCGCTAATAAGCCCAGCCAAGGCAATTACAGCAATCCACCATCCATACGCCTTAACAGCCGAAATTATAATTGTAAGTTCTCCTACAAATCCCATAGTTCCAGGAAGTCCAAGAGCAGCCATACCAGCTAAGATAAAAATAGCACTCGCATAAGGAGCTTTTTTCATAATTCCACCCATCTCGTCCATATACCATGTATGAGTTTTATGATGTAACCATCCAGCAATCAAAAAGAGAGGAGAAATCACAAGAGCATGCCCAATCATTTCGTATAAAGCCGCACTAAGCCCATCATAAGTCATAGTAGAAATGGCTACTACCACAAGTCCCATGTGCGAAATTGAAGAATACGCAACCATTTTTTTAATATGTCTTTCATAAATTGCTAAAAATCCAGCAAAGAAAGTAGTTGCAAGCCCAAACCCAAGCATCCAAGGAGCAAAATGCATTGTTGTAATTGGCATCAATTCAACTGTAAATCTAATAAGCCCATACGCTCCCATTTTCAAAAGAACACCCGCTAAAAGCACAGAAATACTGCTTGGCGCTTGAACGTGAGCATCAGGAAGCCAAGTATGAAACGGAAATACTGGAAGTTTAGCTGCAAATCCAATAAACATCAACCACCAAATAAGAGCAGGAGTAACAAGAGCCGTTTCTTTAATTAAAGTTAAATCCCAATATCCAGTTTGTTTATAAAGAAGATAAAACCCTACAAACATAAACATCGCAAATACGTGAGTGTATAAGAAAAATTTTATTGCCGCATAAATTCTATTTTCTTCTCCCCAAATTCCTACCAAAAAGAGCATCGGCACAAGAGTTAATTCCCAAAACATAAAAAACCAAAGAACATTTGTAGTCATAAATACCCCAAAAATAGGACCACTAAACATTATAAGTAAGCTAAAATAAGCCCCTTGCTTTTTTTCATTCCAAGAAGTAAATACAACTAAAATCAACAAAGCCGCTGTTAAAAGAAGCATCGCCACGCTTAATGCATCAATTTGAAGCGTTAATTCAAATCCAAATTGAGGTACGCTTAAATAATTTCCCAAAAATAACCAACCATCTTCAGGAAGTTGATGATACCAACTAAGTGCTATTATAAACAAAACGATAAACCATCCAAGCGCAATATACTTTGCAAATTGTTCAGCCCCTCTGGTAAAAAAATACACCAGGGCTGAAAAAACTATCGGCGCAAAAATAATATCTACAGCAACCATCTACAGCCCCTTTATAATTATTAAAATAAGAATAACAATAATTGCAACTCCAAGCACAAATTGTCCCATATATGAACCAATTTGACCTGTATGTCCTCTTTTGAAGATATTATAAACCCATTTTGTCATATCAACCGTTTTATTTACCACATAATCAATTACGTAAGTATCAAACCATCTTGCGCTTGCCGCTATAGCCCCAACTACGATATTTTTTGAAATCCAACTAATCATAGCTTCTACATAATAACCATTAAATAGAATTTGATGAATCGTCTGAACAAAATGATGAGAACCAATTTTATATAGTAAGTTAAGTCCTTTTACATAAAGTCCTACAACTATTAAGAAAATAATAAGCATAGCCGTTAGCATAAATGCCGCAAGACCAGCTACGTGAGGTTCAACTACTTCATCTCCTACGATATAATGAATAATGTCAGATTGCCAAATTGAAATAAATAGCGTAGTAAATGCCAAAATTCCAAGAGGCAATCTCATCCATAAATTACTTGGTTTATGAACACTTCCTCCTATCTCTTCATGTCTTGGCTCGCCAAGGAAAATTAAGATCCAAAGTCTAGTAATATACGCAATTGAAAGAAGTGCCGCAATCGTTACAAAAGTTTTTGTAAATCCATTACCCCACTCCCAAGCAGCTGCTACAACCATTTCTTTACTAAAATATCCACTAAATGGAGGAACACCTGCTAAAGAGAGTGAACCCATCGCCATAAATAACGCTACAAAAGGTGCTGTTTTAATAAGACCTCCAAGTTTCCAAGCATCTTTTTGATGATGAGCAATATAAATAACCGCTCCAGCACTTAAGAAAAGCAATGCTTTAAAAATAGCATGATTTACAAGATGTAGCATACCAGCTGCTAAAGACCCTACTCCAAGACCTACAAATGCAATAGATAAATGAGACATTGTTGAATATGCCAAAATCTTTTTAATCTCTTTTTGAACAAGAGCCGAAGTTGCACCAATGAAAGCTGAAAGCGCCGCTACATTAGCAACCACATATAAAGCATCAGTATAGCTAAAGAAATCAAACAATCTTGCAACGATATAAATACCACTATTAACCATCGTCGCACCATGAATCAAAGCAGAAACAGTTGTTGGACCTTCCATAGCGTTCATAAGCCATGGATAAAGAGGAAATTGTCCAGATTTTCCAATTGCTCCCATGAATATAAACAAAGCCGCTACAAGAGCAACCGTCTTATTAAGTTCTCCCGTATTTGCCATTTCATTAAGTTTTATTAAATCTATGGTTCCAGCATAATAAAATAGTATTGCAATTGCTGCTAAAATGAAAATATCACCAAATCTCGTATAAAGAAAAGCTTGCATACCAGCAGATGCGGCTGAATGTTTGTAATACCAAAAACTAATTAAAAGATAACTTGCAAGACCCATAAACTCCCAACCAACAAACGCTCCAATCAAATCTTTAGTAATTACGAGTAAAATCATACCTCCAATAAAGAAAAGAACTTTTGCATAATACCTTGGCTGATCAGGATCTTCGCCCATATAATCGTGTGCAAAATGAATATCTAAAAACCCAAGACCCGTTGCTATAAGAAGCATGACTATCGATAAGTGATCAATATATATTTTCATTGGAATTTCGATATCTCCATACTTAATCCAAGGCAAAGTAATATCAATTGGAGAATCCGAATATTTAAAAAATATTACCAAACTCGCCAAAAACAGTATACCACCAACTACTTCAGCCACCCAAAAAGCAAGCTCTTTTTTTGCCTTTCCTAACACATACGCAAGCACCGCCCCAATAAATGGCATATACATTAAAATCATTACTGCATTATTCATCGTCCACCGCCTTATTTAGGTTATCTGGAATAATTTTTCCTGTAATTCTATAAGCCAATATAAAAATCAAAACTCCAGCCGCCGCTTCAAGAGTAGCTATTACGATAATAACATACGCAATAGCAAGCCCATGAGTAAATCCAAAATTAAACGCCGCACTTGCTAATAACAATATAACAGCATTTAAAAGCATTTCAAGAGAGAAAAGTATTTTTAAAAAATCACTCTTACTTGTTACTCCATAAAGTCCTACGGCAAAAAGAATAATTGCAGCAATCGCATCGATATAAAAATGAACCATCGTTATTCCTTTCCATGTTTTAGAGTATGAAGCATTCTAATGCTTCCATACAACACACTTGCGGCTACAACGCTCATAAATATTGCGATTTCAGCATAAAAATCGGTAAATATTTTAACTTGATCTTTTAAAGGAATCGCTTTACCTTCATAAGGGATAATTGGTAATAAAAACGGAACTATAATCATTCCAATTACAACTATAGTTACTACCGCATAAGCCCAAGGTCTAATTTCATATTTTGGAAACTTAGCTCCAATAACCGTTACACCAAAAAGCGTTAATACTACTATTCCTCCAGTGTATACGAAAATTTGAAAAAGTCCAAGAAGTTTTTCATCCATAGTAATATAATAAATCCCAAGCAAAAACATCATCATAACAAATGAAATCACAGAAGGAACGGTATTTTTTTGAGTTAAAGACAACACCGCTAAAATAATTGCAATAGCTAAAATTAATACGCTCATTTTTCCTCTCCTTTAGCCTCTTGCTTTTTAAGCTCGGCTTCTCTTTTTTTCTTTTCCATCATTTCACGTTTTTTTCTAGCTTTTTCCTCTTCTTCACGTTTTTTTTGCTCTATCCATTCCTCTGGAATATCCACTCTAACCCAAAAATCCTCCAAAGTTTTATGAGTACCATCTGGAGCAATTATTTCTATATCGCCACCACTAAGCTTAATCGCTTTTGGTTTAGTAGGGCAAACATCTTCACAAAGCCCACAAAAAATACAAACTGCTAAATTCACTTCGGGCACCATTCTTGGCTTTTTTAAAGGAAGAGGTTTCATTTTTATAGCATCTACCGGACAAATTTTATTACAAGCATCACATCCAATGCAAAATTCATAATGAATTTCATGTCTTCCTCTAAAAATAGGCGATTTATGAGCTGGCTCTTTTACTATATCTTTAATTGCGATTCTTGGCTCCGTAAAAGCCTTCATTACCCTTATTATTTTTTCTCCAATTTCAAAAATCATTCTATGCTCCTAATAAATATAATCTTGCAAAAATTATCCATACCAAATTTAAAACGGCAAGCGGAGTCAACCAACTCCAACAAAATTTAAGCATTTGATCAAGTCTAAGTCTTGGATTAGACGCTCTAATGGCAACTATAATAAGAGCAATTAAAGCAACTTTTAAAAATAACCACCAAAAACTATCAAAAAACAATCCCCTATATCCTCCAAAGAAAAGCACAACGGCTGCCGCACTTACTACCAAAATTTCGGTAAATTCAGCAAATTTAAGCAATGTATAGTTAGTCCCAGCATATTCTGTATAAAATCCATACACTATTTCTTGTTCGGCATCCGGAATGTTAAATGGAGGTTGTTCTAAAATACCAAGCATCGCAATAATGTAAATTATTGCTCCAGGAAGCAATATTAAACTCGTAAGCCAAGTACTATTTTGCATAATTTCATACAAATTCATCGTTCCAAATAAAAGAGCTGGAGAAAGTGCCGCCAAAAAGAAAGGAGCTTCCATTGAAAGCATTTGAGCCAAAATTCTCATCCCTCCCAAAAACGAATATTTATTATTACTTCCAAATCCAGTCAAAAACAATAAAAACGGCTCAACGCCAATTAAAACTACAAGACCAAGAACTCCATACTCTGTATCTAAAATAGCTCTTCCATCGTTAATTAAAGGAGTCCAAGGAATTAAAATTACAGGCAAAGCCGCTATTATTGGAGTAATAATTGGAATAATGTTAAAAAGATACGGATCTGCTGATTTTGGAGTAATAGACTCTTTTGTTAAAAGCTTAAAAATATCCCAAACAGTTTGAAGCGATCCAGCAGGTCCATTATAATGAGGACCAACTCTTTTATGAAGATAAGCAAGAGTTTTTCTTGCAAAATAAAACACAAAAAACGTCCATAAAAGCAAAAACAAAAGACCTGGAAAAACAAAAATGTAAAAAAGCATACTACCTACACTCATCTTCTCTCCTTATCTATCTAAATCACCCTGACATATATGCATACTTCCATAAAGCAATGGAATATCAGATAAAGTATGCCCTGGTAAAAGATTTTCAAGCATCATCGTATGATTAACGCTTGGTGTTTTTATTTTTAATCTATAAGGCGAAGTCGCTTTATCTTGAGTTACAAGATGCATAAGTATCTCTCCTCTTGCCCACTCAATTCTTCTAACCGATTCTCCCGCTGGAAGTTTTTTTGGCATTTTTATTAAATGATCTTTTGATGGATTCATTTCACCTTTTTCAATTCCTTCTCTTATTTTTTCAATAGCCTGTTTAATTAAACCAATTGATTGATCCACCTCTTTTACGATAATATAAAGCCTATCTCTTGCATCTCCATTTTCACAAGTTACATAATCCATCTCAAGATCAGCATATCCAGCATAAGGTTCATCTATTCTCACATCAATCTTAGCTCCGCTTGCTCTTGCTACTGGACCTGCTAAGAAATATTCTTCTACATCTTCTAAAGTAAATACTCCCGTATTTTTCGCTCTTTTTGTCATAAGAGGATTTTTTAAGAAAATGTCTTCAATATCAGGTTTTACTTTTTCCCATTTTTTAATCGCTTTGTCTATTTCATTAAACCAAGCTTCAGGATCTGGTAAAGGATATCTAACACCTCCAGGTTCAATACAAGAAGTTGCAATTCTTGCCCCAGAATAATCTTCTAATACATCAAGAAAATACTCTCTTACATCCAAACACCACATTAAAAACGTTTGAAGCCCCATTGTTCCAAAAAAGCTTCCCATTGAAATAAGATGCGATGCTATTCTTCCAGTTTCGCCTAAAATAACTCTCATATATTTAGCAAAAGGAGTAATTTCCTTTCCTGCAATTTCTTCTACCGCTTCTGAGTAACAAATCATAGGATTAGGATTATCCATAAAACAAATTCTCTCAACCGCAACAATGGCTCCAATAAAATCTTTTCTTTCAACCAAATTCTCCAAAGCTCTCCAAACATACCCAATATCTGGTTCTACTTTTTCAATTATTTCTCCATTAGTAAATACCTTAAGTCTAATCGGTCCGCTTGCAGGATGAGTTGGTCCCCAATGAAGAACAGTTCTACTTCCCTCATGTCCGATAGTTTTTTCATGCTCTTCAAATTCTTCTAAAAATTCATCCGTAATAGCATTAATGTTTTCAATCAAATTCTTCTCATGCTCTTTAAAATCAAAATCTTTTCTAAATGGAAATTTTCCATAATAATCTCTACTAATTAGAAAATATCTTAAATTAGGATGACCTCTAAATTTTACTCCAAAAGTAGAATATGCTTCAAGTTCATGGTAATTAGCGCTTGGCATTATTGGAGTAATCGAATCAATTTCGCAATTTTGCAAATCTCTATCCAAATCCACTTTTAACCAAACATTTACTTTCTCTTCTTCTTTAGAAGACTTAGTCGGATTTAAATTTTCAAGAAAATAATTAACTTCAATTCTATTTTCATCGATAAAATCGGTAGGAGATACGGTTGAACAAGATTTAACTCCGGCTTTTTTTAATTCTTTTATTAAAGGCAAAAGATCTTCTTTGTTTTTTAACTTTGCTTTTACCCAAGATCTATAATCTTCAATGTATTCTACATCATATCTACCAATAATTTCTTTTAATTTTTCTCTCATTGCCATCCCTTAAAACTTCATTTGTTTCCAAAGTCCGCCTTGGCTTGACGCCGAAGGTTCGCCTCTTTTAATTTTTTCTTTAAGTTCCTCAAGCCCCGCAACAATCGCCTCTGGTTTTGGAGGACATCCAGCCACAAACACATCCGCTGGAAGAATTTCTGTCATATTTTTAATAACGCTTGGAGAATCATTATAAGGTCCACCATCAAAAGCACAAGCACCAATTGCAACTACATATCTTGGCTCTGGCATTTGCTCATAGGTTCTAAGAAGAGCTGGTAAAATTTTTTTACTAACAAGACCCGTAATAAAAATAATATCTGCTTGTCTTGGAGTTGGAGTCATTACATATCCATATCTTTCCCAATCGTATCTTGGTCCCATAGCCGCTAACATCTCTAAAGAACAGCACCCACTACAAAAATGCACTATCCAAGGAGAACGACTTCTTGCATAGTTAAAAAAATCAAGAATTTTCAGCATTTCTATACTCCTTCATACTAACTGTAATAGCCACAAATAACAATATTCCAAAAATCATAGCCCAAGTAAGCGCTTGAGGATTATCGGCAAATACAAACAAACTAAAAAAAAGTCCTGCCATATCAAAAACAATAAAAGCAATCGCAAATATAAAATAGTTAAAATTTGCCTTCATTGGAACTTCGCTACTTGGAGGAAGACCACATTCAAAATGATCGTTTTTAATTTCTCCGGGATTAAAAGGTGCAATAATAATTCCTAAAAAATAAAGAAGCAATACACCAGCTAACAATCCAGAAGTATATATCAAAATAGTTTCCATCAATTCTCCTTAGGATGCTTTTTTAATTTATTATAAGTAAAATTTATATTCAAACAAAAATTAAAAGGAAAAGAAATTAAAAAAAAGTTACTGGAAGTAACGAATGGTAGTTCATAATTTAAAACCAACTTCATAACTCGAATCAAATGCATTTTGTTTTTCTTTTATTATCTCTTTTTCAAAATCTTCTACTTTAAAAACAGGTTTTTTCTTCATAGCTACTTTTATAGCCGTATTTTTAATTACAAGCTCTATTTGAGCTCCGGTTAATTCGTATTTTGCAAGTTTTTTCACATCAAAATTTTCTTCAAATTCGGCATTTTTAGGTAATTTTATTTGCCAAAGTTTAACTCTCTCCCTAAAAGAAGGTTTAGTAAATTCGATTTTATAATCAAATCTTCTTGAAAAAGCACTATCAATCGTCTCTAGCAAATTGGTAGTAGCTATTAAAATCCCATTAAATCTTTCAAGCTGTTCAAGAAAAATATTTTGCATTTGATTGTGCATTTTATCCGCACTGTTAAAACTTGAAGTAGTTCGTGTAGATAAAAACTGATCAGCTTCATTTAAAAGAAGAACGGGTTTTGTTTTTATTTTTTCGCTTATTTCGTAATATTCTTCAAAAAGCCTTCTTACGTTTTTTTCGCTCTCTCCTACATACATCGATAATATTTTACTTGAATCTAAAGACAAAATCGGTTTATTAAGTTCTTTTGCTATTGAATAAGCCGTTAAAGTTTTACCGGTTCCTGGGAAACCATAAAAAAGTATCTTTGCTTCTATCTCTTCAGAATTTTTTATCCCCCATTTTTTTAACAAATTCAAAACTCTTTTATCAATTTGCTTTAAAAGAGCATTTAGCATCTCTTGAGTTTTTTTAGGAAGTACTACTTCTTTTAAAGAAACTTTTGGCTCTATTAAATCAAACAAAGTATCTTTTATTATATGCTCAATTTTATGTTTTTTTCTTGGATGAATAAGCTCGTTTAAAATTTCCTCGTTTATAAAATAAATTCTTGTATATCCTCCAAATCCTCCAAAAATTTCATCGTAATCCAAAATACCTTCACTTACTAATTTTGAATTTTCATCAAGCAAACTTCGATTTTTAATCCTTTCAATTTCATCAGTGCTAATTAAACTAAGCAAAAAATTTAGCTCTCTTAAATTTTCGTTTGAATGCATATACTCTTCTTTTAACAAAGCCAAAAATATTAATCTTTCTTTTTCGCTAAGCTCGTGTTCATTCATAAAGTTAAGTACTGGCAAATCGATAGTAGTTTTTTTTATCTTTTCCTTAATCGTATTTTCAATTAAAATAAGTTTACTTTGAAGTCTTTTTATAGATGCTGATTCAGTAGAATAGTTTTTTCTTAAATTTACAAGCTGTTCATAAATCTCGATTCTTAAAAATTCATCGTGCAAATACTCCAAATGATCTTTATAAGGCTCACTTGAAGGTATCGAAAAATCAAGCTCTCCCTTTTCAAGGAGTTTTAAAAACGAAACCGATAAAGAAATATTAGAATTTAAAAGTTCAAGCGTAGTAAGTTCGGAACTTTTAATACCAAGAGATAAAACTATCCACCCCTCTTCTATCAAGTTTTTTACAATCTCTACTTTTTCAAAAATTTCTATTATTTCCTTATTATAAATCTCTTTTAAAAGATCTCTCACTTTAACATCTTCTTTACCTTCTAAAAATAAGACTAAAAGATTTTTTAAAATTTCTATTTCTTCGTCTTTTAGATTCAATATTTCATATACCTTGCTCTTTTTAGGATTAGATAAAAACTTCTTAACTTCGCTCAAACGATCTCCTTTTTATAATATAATATAATTTTATCAAAAAAGGAGATTTATGCAATTTATCTATTTTGAAAACCCTTCAAACCAAATCGTTATAACCGGAGATGAGCATAAATATCTTTTTAAAGTAAGAAGAATCAAAAAAAACGAATTAATAAAGGTAAGGAATTTAAAAGACGATTATCTTTACATTTATGAATTAAAAGAAATCAACAAAAAAGAAGCAATAGCGAATTTAAAGGAAAAAATTCTCCTTCCTCAAAAACCGCATACCTTTTTACATCTTATATGGTGTATAATCGATCCAAAAAACATTGAAAAAGCGCTGCCAAGTCTAAATGAAATTGGAGTTAGCAAAATAAGTTTTGTTTATTGTGATTTTTCGCAAAAAAATTTTAAATTAAAACTTGATAGAATCAAAAAAATATTAATCAATTCAAACCAACAATGTGGCAGAAGTGATTTAATGCAAATTGAAATAATTTCCTCCACTAAAGAAGCTTTTAAAAAATACAAAGACTTTATAGCTCTAGATTTTGATGGCAAAGAAATAGAATGTAAAAATATTAAAAAACCTATTCTAATCGGTCCCGAAGGAGGTTTTAGCGAAGAAGAAAGAAAACTATTTAAAGAAAAAATAAAACTAAAAGGATTTATTTTAAGAAGTGAAACGGCAGCTTGCGCTATTAGTTCTAAAATTTTATTGTAGTTAGAATTATTTTCATTAACTCCAACGCTTTAAAACGATGAGAAATTTTTTGCTTTATACTTTCATCAAGTTCCCCAAGCGTTTTGTCAAACCCTTTTGGAATAAACATAGGATCATATCCAAAACCTTTATTTCCTCTTGCTTCATCAATAACTTCGCCTCTCATAAACCCATGAGTTGTAAATACTCCATAAGGAGTAGCAAGAGCAGTAGCTGCAGTATAAAAAGCTTTTGTTCTTTTAAGACCTCTTTTTTTAAGCTCATGAATAAGTTTATTTAAATTATCCTTATCACTTGCATTATCTCCAGCATATCTTTTAGAATAAATTCCTGGAGCGTTTTTTAAAATTGGCACGCTAATACCGCTATCATCAGCTAAAACGAAATATTTTCCATTCAACTTATCATAAACGGCTTTTGCTTTTATTATTGCATTTTCCTTAAAAGTTTTTCCATTTTCTACTATTTCAAAAGGTTTAATTATTTCAGAATAAGGAATTACTTCAAAATCTCTTAAAATATCTCTAATTTCTTTTACTTTTCCTATATTTCCACTTGCCAATACTATTTTCATTAATTCTCCTTAATATCCGGAAGAGGTGGAGAGAAATAATATCCTTGATAATAATCAACTCCCATCTCTTTTAATTTTTCAAAGATTTCTTCATTTTCTACAAATTCAGCTACTACTTTCATCTCTACTTTATGAGCAAAATCAATAATAGATTGCACTATTAACTCATTATTTTTGTTGGTTAAAATATCTTTAATAAGACTACCATCAATCTTTACTCCATTAGGAGAGAGTTTTAATAAATAATCAAAATTTGCATATCCGCTACCAAAATCATCTATATAAATTTCGGCTCCATTTTTTTGTAAAATTTTCAAAAATCCTCTAAGGTCGGTAGAATTTCTCACATCTTCACTCTCTACTACTTCAAAAGTAGCTTTTACGTTAAAAGAATGAAGCATTCTAACAATAAATTCTCTAATTTCAATAGATTCAATATCGTGTAAATCTAAGTTAATAGAAACTCCTATGTCTTTATTATTGAATTTTTCAAACGATTTTTGAATAATTCTTTTTGTAATTTCAAAGTAATTTCTTGTTTTTTTAGCCACTTCCAAAAAGAAAAACGGAGATATAACTTTTCCATCTTCATCTATCATTCTAACCAGCGCTTCGTATTTTACGATATTTTTATTTTTATCTACTATTGGTTGATAAAAAGGCACAATCTTATCATTTTCAAGAGCGATTTTTAATTTCTTAAACCATTTCAAATTGTTTTTATATTGATCCTTATCTTCTATTATTTCTGAACCAAATACAATATCCCTTCTTAATTCTTTTGCTTTTTCTTGAGCAACTTCGGCTCTTAAATAATCTTTTTTATAATAAGAAACTCCTACCCTCACCTTAATCATAATTTCATTATCGTCAATAATATATGGTTTTTCAAGCACTTTAATTAAATTTTCAAGCCTATTTTTTAACTCTTCAATAGTAATCTTATCGTCAAACAATAAAACAAATTTATCTATATCGATGTGATAGATTTTAAAATTATATTTATTTGATAGTTCTTTTAATCTTTTTACAATTTCTAAAATAAGCTTATCAGCTATCTTAAATCCAAAAAACATATTAATATCTTTAAACTTATCAATATCCAAAACAACCACTATTTCATTTTTATGATCTTCAAAAAATTTAACTCTATTTGGAAGTTCGGTTAAAGGATTAAAATATAATTTTTTATAAAGTTCTTGTTGATAAGAAGCAATCTTATTGATAGTACCGTTAATTTCCTCTCTTAAAATTTCAAATTCCTCCAATTTAAATTTAGAATTTAAAGATTCATATTTTCCATGCTCAACTTTTTCTTTAAAAAAACGAATAATTTCTTCGATAGATTTTTCTATATGCATAGTAATTTTCCAAAACACAAAAGCACCTATTAAATATCCCAAAAGGATAATTAAAGCCAAAACCCTAAAAACCTCAAAAATTTCATTTTGAACATTTGAAAAAGGAATAACAATTGAAATAATACCTCTTAAATCTCCAATACGATAATTAAAAGCTTTATTACCATAATATTTTACGATCAACTTATAAAGCTTTGGAGGAACATCTTTATTTGGCTCCCCGTGACATTTCAAACAACTCTTTTCTACATATAAAGGTTTTACATAAAAAATATGAGGGCTTTTTTCTATCAAAGAAGAGCCAGGATGAGGTTCATGTATTTGCCAAAATTCCTTTTCTTTATGTTTTTTAAAAAATTCTATAGCTTTTAATTCAAAAAAATTAGGTTTATCTTTTGGATTTCTTGGTCTATCGGAAACTTGTCTTAACAAATAATGTTTCTGATTTTTTATGATTTTTGCGACTTGATTTACCGTATAAGCTGGAGTACAGGCAAAAGGATAAACATTTTCAGTCTTTACATGAGGAGCTACCGTAGATAAATAGTGCCTAAAATCAATTATAGTATCGGCTAACAACCTTGCTTTTGAAACTTCTTGATTTATTAAAAAATCATTAATTTTAAGATACATAAAATATAAAACAGCCAATAATCCAACACCACTAAAAATAACGGCATATTTTATTTGAGATTTTATAGACACCTCTATCTCTTTTTTTTTGTTTAATTATAACAAAAAGAAAAAAGAAAATTAAATCTCTTCAAGCCCGTATTTAACCTTTTTCTCTTTTTTCTCCTTAGAAATCAAATATCTCCAATAAAGCACAGGAACTACTACTACAGAAAGTAAAGTAGAAGCTAAAACTCCAAAAATAAGAGCCACCGCAAGCCCCTGCCATACTGGATCAAGCACAATTACCAAAGAAGCAAGAATAATTGCAAGAGCCGTTAAGATAATTGGTCTAAATCTTGTAGCAGCAGCTTCAATAATCGCTTCGTTTATGCTTCTTCCTTGTTTAAGCAAATCGTTTGTAAAATCAATAAGTAAAAGAGAGTTTCTAACAACAATACCAGCAAGCGCAATAAATCCAATCATACTCGTTGCCGTAAAATAGGTTTTTGAGTTAAAAAACGTAAGAGTAATCCAATTCATTAGAGCATGACCCGGCAATACTCCAATAAACGTTAAAGGAACCGCCGCTAAAACGATTCTTGGAACCCTAAAGTTTTTATAATAAGCAACCATCAAAAGATAAATTAAAACTACCGCAACTCCAAACGCGCCTCCAAGATCTCTAAATACATCAAACGTAAGTTCCCACTCTCCTCCCCAGATTAAATCATATTCTTTTCCAGTTTTTAAATCAATTGCTTTTAAATTAAGTCTTGGATTTCCATCATAAATAATTTTATATCCAGGAATTCCTTTATCTTTTAAATAGCTAAACACATCAAGAAGCGCGTATAAACTTCCTCTTTTATCCATTTCACCCGTTACCATTACCATCGGACGTAAATCTTTGCTTGTAATCATTCCATCAAAAGGAGCTACTACTACTTTTACAACTTCTTTTAAAGGTACTAATTTTCCAGTTTTACTCATCAATTTGATTTTATCAAGAGCTTCTATTGAATTTCTTGCATTTTTTTCAAATCTTATAAAAATTCCCACTTGCTCTTTTTCGTTTGGAATATGAGCAACGCTTACTACCGCTCCTTTTATACCCATTGCAAGAATTTTAGCTATTTGATCGGTAGTAATTCCAAGCTCCATTGCTTTTTGAGTATCGGGAACAATTTTATATTTTACAATTTGCCTATCTCTCATAATGTCAATATCAACTACTTTTGGAGTTTTTTTATAAATCTCTTCAATATAGTTAGCTAATTTAAGTCTTCCCTCTTCATCACCTCCAAATACTTGCATTAAAAGAGTAGCAATCACTGGTGGTCCTGGAGGATCTTCTACAAGTTTAATGTTAGCTCCATACATACTACATTTACTTTGAATAATTGGTCTTAGGCGAGAAACCATATCAATTGAAGATTCTTTTCTACCTTTTTCTTTAGGATAGAGATTTACCCTAATTTCTCCATAGTTTTCGCCTTGTTTCATCGAAGAACCTCTAAGAAGCCCGTTAAAATCAACTACTCCGCTAATTCCTATAAATTGTTCAAAATCGTGAATTTCTGGTTCTTTACTTAAAACTTTAGCAATACAATTGCTAACTTCTTCTGTCGATTCAATACTACTTCCCTTTGGAAGATCAATAGTAATATTAAAAGTATTTTTATTAGCACTTGGCAACATTTTAAAAAGAACTACTTTAAATGCAGGCAAAGCCAAACTTCCAACAAACGCAATTAACAATACGCCAAAAAATAACGCTCTTTTAAAAGCAGAATTTAATAGTGGATCAAGAATAGAATGGAATATTTTAAAAGTTTTTGTTTTTCTAATATCAAATGGCTCTTTTTTACCTTTATGTTCAGGTAAAAATCTAATCGCCGCCCAAGGCGTAAATATATAAGCAACTACTAACGAGGCAATCATAGCAACGGGAACGTTAAACGGAATAGGTCTCATATAAGGACCCATCATACCCGTTACGAAAAACATCGGTAAGAATGCCAAGATAATTGCCAAAGTAGCAATGTTTGTCGGATTACCAATTTCGTTCGTTGCATAAATTGCCGCATATTCTCTTGGTTTATCCCCAATTTCAAAATGTCTGTGAATATTTTCAATAACTATAATCGCACTATCTACAAGCAATCCTAAAGAAAGAATTAAAGCAAATAACGTAATTCTATTAATAGTTTGACCTGCAAGCATACCAATAAATAAGGTAATCGAAAGAATCAAAGGCACGGTAAACGAAACAATAAGAGCCTCTCTCCATCCAAGCATTACTACAAGCAAAATTACGATAATGCCAAGAGAAATAAACAAGTGATAAATAAGTTCGTTTACGGCATGATTTGCTTTTTCTCCATCATTTCTAGTTACATAAATATCAACATCTTTTGGAAGATATTTTTTAAGCTCTTCTACTTTTTTTAATACATCGTTTGCCACAAATACCGCGTTAGAACCTCTTTTTTTACCAATAAAAATAGTTACCTGATTTAGTTTTTCCCCCACTGGATATTTATTAACTTCTTTTCCAGTTAAAAGAGAATCTTCATAAAACGCTTTTCCGCCTTCAAAATAAGTTTTGTGTTTATTTTGAAAATCGATACCATCAACTACTTTTGCTATATCTTTTACATAAATTACTCTTCCCATGTAATTTGCAACTACTAAATTCTCAACATCTTTTGTAGATTTAATAAATCCATCGAATTCTACTGGAATTGAATACTTTTTATTTTCAGTCCCTCCAAGAGGATAATCTACATTGGCAGCTTTTAAAGCCATTGCTACTTGACCAAGAGAGAGATGATAAGCCGCTAACTTTTGAGGATCTACTATAATATTAAATTGTCTTTTATGTCCTCCTTTAATTCCCACAATACTTACGTTTTTAACCTCAGCAAGAGGAGATAAAAGCCTTTGGGCAATCCTGTAAAGCTCAGCATCCGAATACTTTTTGCTCGATAGTGCCAAAGTAACAATTGGAACTTCATCTATATCTATCGGTTTTACAAGAGGAGGCATCACTCCTTTTGGAAGTTTATCGAGATTTTGCATTACTCTATCATAAAGTTTTGAAATACTTCTTACTTTATCTTCTCCTATTTTAAATCTAACCGTTACAACTCCAACGCTATTCATAGCCATACCATAAACATGTTTAACGCCAGTCATAGCTTTTAAAATTCTTTCTAAAGGATCAACTATAATATTTTGAACTTCCTTACTACTCGCTCCGGGATATACTACAATTACGTTTGCTGCCGGAACGTCAATTTGAGGATTTTCTTCTCTTGGAGTAAAAAACACCGCAATTATTCCCATAAGCAAAAATACTATAGCAAGCACTGGAGTGAGAGGATTTTTAAGAAACGTTCTTGCAAGTTTTCCAGCAATATTTAATTCAAGTTCTTCTTCTACATGCTTTAATTCCTCTTCTTTTTCTTTAATTTCTTTTTCAATGGCGTTAAATTCTTTTTCGAGATTTTGAATTTCTTTTTCTAATTTTAAAGATTCATTAATATCGCACCCTTGAGCTCTTTTGTTTTCAAGCTCTTCTTTTTTGGCTTTTATAAGTTTTTTTAACTTCTCAAGTCTTTCCATTCTACTCCTCCACTTTTTGACCATCGACTAAATTTGCAGGCGGATAAAGAATAACTTTTGTATTCGCTTTAATTCCTTCAACCGCAATATTGTCTCCAACTTGAGCTATTTGTTTTACTGGAGTAAAATGAGCAATATCGTTTTCATCCACTACGAATACTCCTACAATTCCTCCCCTTGTAGTTAAAGCGGCAAAAGGAACAAATATAGCTTCTTTTTTCCCAACTACAACTTCAGCTTTTGCATACATTCCAGGAAGAAGACCTTTATGATTTTCAAAAGTATATTTAACTACAAAAGAATGAGTAAAGTTATCTCCTGCTGGGATAATAGTAGAAACTTTTGCTTTATAAGTTTTTTTAATTGCAGGAACTTTTATGATAACTGGCATTCCTATTTTAAATTTATCAACATCGCTTTCTTTTACTAAACTTTTTGCTTTAATGGAATTAATATCACTTAAAACTATTACTGGATATCCCGGTAAAGCCATCTCGGCTACTTTTTTCATTTTCATAGTTACCACACCCGTAATAGGAGAAGTAACTTTTGCGTATTTTAATTGAGCTCTTGCCCTCTCAAGCGCAGATTTAGCTTGTTTTAACATACCTTTTGCCATATCGACTTGTTTTTTTCTAATATCCATCATAAGTTTCATTTTTTCAAAATCTCTTTTGCTAACGGCTCCGTTTTTATATAAATTTTTAAATCTCAAATAATCTTTTTTAGCATCCGCATATGCCATCTCAGCCATTAAAACTCCGCTTCTTGCTTGAAGAACCGCTCCTCTTGCTTGATTTAACATAGAATAAATATCAGCAGGATCAACTTCAAATAACATTTCTCCTTTTTTTACTAAGTCTCCTTCTTCTACGCTCATTTTTTTAATATACCCCATAAGTCTTGTTGCAACCATAACTTGTTTTGGCGAATAAATATCCGCTACATAAGTTTTTTTAATATCCAATACACCTTTTTTAGCAACGGTCATCTCAAGCGCAAACAAACTAACAATACATGCTCCTAACGCTAATATTTTCTTCATTTACTCTCCTTTACTAAATCTCCTAACGCTTCTTTAAGTTTAGCAGCAGCAATCGCTTCATCGTATCTTGCTTTAATAAGCTCGGCTCTTGCTTTTCTTAAATCTGCTTCTTTCATAAGCAAAATTGGCATAGAAATCATTCCTTGCTTATACATAAATTCATATTTTTTCAAAATAGCCTCAGCAAGTTCTTTATTTTTAATTTTTTCTTTAATTATCGCCCTTTTAGCTTTATAATCAAGATATGCTTTTTCTACTTCAAGAGCAATACCTTTTTTCATATATCTATAATAATTTTCGGTTTGAAGCGCTCCTATTTTTGATTCTTCCACTTTGGCATCTACGGATTTATCAAAAACTTTCCAATTCATTCCAGCAGCTACTAAATAATAATCTTTATCGGATGAAAGCGTTAAAGTATTATCATTCCATCCATACTCAAAATGAGCCCCTATCATTGGATATTTATCAGCTTTATCGAATTTTACTTTTGCTTTCATAGTCTCCACATTTTCTCTCATCCATTTCAAATCGCCTCTATTTTGAAGAGCTATTTTTTTAAGCTCATCCAAAGACTTATTATTAAATTTAATTACCTCAAAATCTCCAACATCGCTTATTGAATTATCATCGCTTAAAAATCTTAAATAAGCTAGTGCCAAAGCATATTTATTTTTTGCTTCAATAAGCATCGCACTAACTTGAGCGTCTCTTTTTTCAACTTGAAGCAAATCACTCTCAGTTGCCATGCCTTCTTTATAAAAAGCTCTTACCATATTTATAAAAGCGGTAGTAGTTTCTTTAGCCTTTTTAAGAGCATCTATAAAATATTTAGCGGCTACAGCTCCGTTATAAGCTTTTAAAACTTCAACGGCAAGTTTGTTTCTATCTTGAGAATATTTATATTTATTGGCCAATACTTGAAGTTTTGCCATTTTTTTAGCGTAAGTAATTTTAAAACCCGTAAAAATCGGAAGTTCATATACAAGCTTTGTTTTAAAATTAGTTCTACTTCCTGGATAATTCAAATCTTTTGGTTCCACATCAAGCAAAGATCCCATTCCCCTTAATTTTTGCGCGGCAGCGGCATTATTGTTAGCCGCTAAATCAGCCAAAATACTTCCCAAAGGAGACAAAAAATCGGCAAATCCAAAATCTCTAAAAGTAGCCTCTCTAGATTCAAGTTTCATCCCAAATACATATAAAGCATTGTTTGTTCTACTAATTTCTTCAGAAAAAATAAATTTTCCCCAATCCATTCCTTTAGCTTGTTTTAATTTAGCCTCTGCCTTGTCGATATTTAGCTTTTTAGCTTTAAGTTCAAGATTGTTGTTTAAAGCTTCTTTTAAAACGGTTTTAAAATCAACCGTTTTAGAAAAAACAAAACTCGACAAAGCGGCAATCAACAAAAATTTTTTCATACCGCTCCTTTTTTTAACGAAATTCTAACAAAGATATCGATATTTTTCCTTAGATATAAGGAAATCTTATAAAGAAAAAAAGAGAAGATTAATCCTTTTTAACCCTTGAAGCTCTTTTTCTATCTACTGGATTTAAATATTTTTTTCTAACTCTAATTGATTTTGGAGTAACTTCCACAAGTTCATCATCTTCAATCCACTCAAGCGCTTTTTCTAGCGTCATTTCCACTGGAGGCACTAGTTTAATCGCTTCATCACTCCCAGCAGCTCTAACGTTTGTTAAATTTTTTCCTCTAATAGGATTTACCTCCAAATCATTGCTTCTATTATGCTCTCCTACTATCATTCCATTATATACTTTATCGCCCGGTTTTATAAACATTTTTCCTCTATCTTGAAGATTAAAAATGGCATATCCAGTAGCTACCCCATCTTCCATAGAAACTAAAGCTCCATTTTTCCTTTTATAAGGTTTAGTAGTAGCTGGGCGAAAATCAAGAAAACTACTATTAAGAACTCCTTCTCCTTTTGTATCGGTTAAAAACTCTCCTCTATATCCAATAAGCCCACGAGCTGGCATTTCAAATTCAATCCTAACGCTCCCATCAGACAAAGGGATCATATTTTTCATAACTCCACCACGAATTCCAAGCTTTTCAATTACAGCCCCACTATACTCTTCTGGCACATCTACAACTACATATTCATAAGGCTCAAGTTTTACTCCGTTTTCTTCTTTTATAATAACTTCAGGGCGAGATAAACTAAATTCAAAATCCTCCCTTCTTAAATTCTCAGCTAAAATAGCAATTTGAAGCTCTCCTCTTCCGCTAACTTTAAATTTTCCTTCCCCAAGTTCTTCGATTTTCATAGCAACATTTGTTTTTATTTCTTTAAAAAGTCTATCTCTAAGCTTGGTAGCAGTTACGTTTTTCCCTTCGGTTCCGGCAAGAGGAGAATCGTTTACGCTTAAAATTACGCTTAAAGTAGGTTCTTCTATATGAAGCGGATCAAGAGCTATAGGATTTTCTCTATCAGCTATCGTATCTCCAATGTCCAAAGCTTCAAACCCGGCAACAGCTACGATATCTCCTGCTTGAGCTTTATCTATTTCAATTCTATCAAGTCCCAAAAATCCAAGGAGTTTTGTAATTTTTCCATTAATTCTTTCTCCATTTGCCTTAACTAAAGTAACGTTATCTCCTTTTTTTACTTCACCATTAAATATTCTAGCAATCCCTATTCTTCCAACGTAATTATCGTAATCGAGAGTAAAAACTTGCATTTGAAGAGGAGCTTTTTCATCTCCGCTTGGAGAAGGAATATGTTTTATTATGGCTTCAAAAATCGGCGTCATGTCTTTATTGTCATCTTCAAGATTCCATTTTGCAATTCCATGTTTTGCCGCCGCATAAATTATTGGAAAATCCAATTGCTCATCACTTGCTCCAAGACTAACAAACAAATCAAAAACTTCATCTACCACCCTATCAGGATCAGCTCCTGGTTTATCTATTTTATTTACCACTAAAATTGGTTTAAGTCCTAAAGAAAGAGCTTTTTTTACTACAAATTTAGTCTGAGGCATAACTCCTTCTTGAGCATCTACAAGAAGCAACACGCCATCTACCATTTTTAAGACCCTCTCAACCTCTCCACCAAAATCGCTGTGCCCCGGAGTATCTATAATATTTATTTTATAATTTTTCCATTTTATTGCCGTATTTTTAGAAAGAATCGTAATACCTCTTTCTTTTTCTAAATCATTACTATCCATAACCCTTTCATCAATTTCTTTTCTACTATCAAGAGTTCCAGATTGTTTTAGAAGCTCGTCTACTAAAGTAGTTTTTCCATGATCGACATGGGCAATAACAGCTATGTTTCTAATATTTTTCATAAATTACCTTTTTGCTGAAATTATATCCAAAAAAGGAATAAAATTTGCTTTTTTATCAAAAAGGCAATTGATGCTAAGTAAAATATTATTAATTCCAGAAAGTAAAACAAACATAAAACTAACAAAAGCCCAAGAAAATTTTTTGCTCTTTTTATTAAAAAACCATAACCCTTTAGCAAAAGATTTAATAAAAGATTTAAAAATTCCAAAAGAAAAAATTTTAGAACTTATAAAAAAAGAACCAAAAGAAGTTCAAAAAGAAATTTTAAAATTTTTAAAAGACATAGGCAAAGATTCAAACATCCATTTAAAAAATAAACTTTCGCCAATTAAAACTAACAATAAAACCGATAAAGAAAGTACTCAAAAAGAAATAGAAAAAATATCAAATGTTCAAGAAATAATAAATTTTCTCTCTCAAAAAATCCCTCAAAATACTCAAACCTCAAAGATACAACCCAAAGAAAAAACCCACATAGTCGAAATTATAAAAAAAGAAATTCTCTCAAAAAACGAATTAAAAAATTTTATTACAACTCAAAAAGAAATCAAGCAATTTAAAGAAATAAAAACGTTTAAAGAATTAATTGCTTTTGCTAATCAAAAAGGTCTTAATTTAAAAAACATTAAAATTTCCAAAACAACTAAAGAAAAAATTATCTCAATCATAAACAACTCTCAACAACCAATCATACATTCAAAAATAGCACCTAAAATTATTTTTCACAAAAAAACAATTCAAAACACTAAAGAAGACATTAAACAACCAAAATCAATCATCACTCAATTAATTACTCCAAAAAAAATAAAACAAACAAGCAACGAAAACCCTAAAATTACAAAAACAATTACAAACACAAAGATTCAAACGCAAAAATTAGAAAACGAAAATATTAAAAACGAACAAAAAAACCCAATAAATATAAAAACATCTCCCAAAGAAACTACCAAAAAAGAAGATCATAAAATAATTCAACCTCAACCAAACTTAACTCATACAGTAAAGCAAAACATCATAAAAGCAAAAGAAAGCATAAAACACTTCTCCAACAACCTTAAAGAAGC
>Ga0256836_1000197_pt1 | contig 36463 bp, 45 predicted proteins | sample 4561380metaG_FD_185974 | JGI IMG/M metagenome (GOLD analysis project Ga0256836, IMG submission 185974) | Hydrothermal vent microbial communities from Guaymas Basin, Mexico - 4561-380 | ecosystem: Environmental > Aquatic > Marine > Hydrothermal vents | place: Mexico: Guaymas Basin | collected...
TAGAAATTAAAATTTTATTGAAGCTAAGAAAGCTTAGATTTTTTAATTGAGTTTTAATTTTAAAGAATTTTTTTTATGAGTAAAGAGGAGCTAAGAAAAATTTTAGATAAGATTGAGATAGATGATGATTTTTTTTAAGAGGTTGAGAATTTGATTAAAGCTCATCCTTTTTTAGCAATTACTTTGGCAATTTTTTTTGGATATCTTTTAGGAAAATCAAAGTGACGCTTGGGGATATTAAGTTGATATTGTAAAAGATTTTGGATTTGAGAAAGTAGAGAGAAGAGTTAAAAAATAATTCTTTTTTGCAAGTATTGTTTTAATGATTTTTAGGATATGTTTTTTTAAATTTGCGATTTTTGGATATTTTAGGGATAAAGTAGTTATCTTTTTAATTAAGGGATTGTTTTTTTTGTTGTTTCTTTGATTATGCTTTTGTTGCAATGAGTTATAAAATAGAAAGGTATCTCTCTATTCCATCTGGTGCAAGAGTTAAGATTTCTCCTTTGAGTTGTTTTGAGGCTAAAATATTTGCAGCCGTTGAGATACCTCCTTTTATTGGCATTTTTTTTGTATATTCAATTGCTTCGTTATCATCAATTAATATTACATCATCAATAAGTTTTAAGTTTAAAATTTTTGGGATGAATCCAGCCCCTATTCCTTGAATTTTGTGGGGTTTTATTGGAAGATTTTTATTTTTTAATTTGTTGTAGATTATTGGAGAGTTTATTGATTCAACTGCTATAATTCTTACTCCAAATTGTTTTAATACTTTTCCAATACCTGTAATGCTACCTCCACTTCCCACAGCACATACAAAATAATTTGGGATTGAAATTTGATTGATTACCTCTAATGCGGTAATTTCTTGGGAAGCTGGATTTAGAGGGTTTTCAAATTGATTTGCGTAATATGCATCTGTTTTTTTAATATATTCTTTTGCTTCTTTTATAGCTTCATTTATTCCACCATCTGTTAATATTAAATTTGCTCCATATATTTTTAGGAGTTTTTGTCTCTCTATTGAGTAGCTTTTTGGCATAAATATTGTGGTTTTTAAATTAAATTTTTTAGCATAATAAGCAAGTGCGATACCTGTATTTCCACTTGTCACTTCTACTATCTCTTTTTTACCTTTTAAAAAGGCATCCTTACAAATAAAGAGTGCTGGTCTATCTTTTATACTCCCTGCTGGATTTTTAAATTCAAGTTTAATTGAGATATTGTTTTGTTTGAAAATTGGGGTATTAAACATCTTTTACTCCTTTTAAAAAAATAGCACCAATGGCACTTGAAATAATAGAAATAATAAAAAATAAAAAAGCTCCCATTATGCCATAAACTGGATTTATATGTAAATATTCAAGTCCATAAAGAAATGTAAGCTCTCTTAATCCAACTCCTCCAATAGAAATTGGTATGACACTTATAATTGATGATATAAAAAATAATATTAAAAAGTCTATAATGTGAAAATTTACTCCAAGGGATAGCAAAATTGTAAGAAATGTAAACATTTGAAGAAGTTGAGCTATAATCGAAAAAACAAATGGTAAAAAAGTAAATTCTTTAAAAAAGACTCTCTTTATAAAAAATAAAAAGAGAGGAGTAAAAAGAGTGATTATAATAAATAACCAAGAAAATTTTGTACTTAATAAAATTCCAAGTAAAAAGAAAATTGCAAAAAGTCCTGAAATTCTATCAATTAATAGGGCTTTTATTATTAATTTGTATCCTTTTTGATAACTTTTTTCAAATTTATAAGCCTTATAAGCATCCCCGCCTATCCCTCCTGGGAGTAGAGTATTATAAAACATTCCAACATAATAAAGCATTATTTGCTTTTTAAAGGTTGGAGTTATTTTTATATTTTGTAAATAAAGATGCACTCTAAGAGCGGATATGATTTGGGAGAGATTAAATAATATAAATCCAATAAAAAGCCAAAAAGGATTTTTTAAATGGATATTTTTTAGTTGAGCTAAATCTATTTTTTGAAAAATAATAATAAAAGATAAAATTATAAAAGCAATTTTTATTAAAAATTTAATTTTTTTAGGCATTTTATATTTTATTTTGAAATAATTTCTTTTATTACATAAGGTTTTTTGCCTTGGCTTTCATAATAAGTTCTCATCATAATTTCTGCTAAAAATCCAGTAGTAATTAATTGAATTCCTCCAAGGATTAGCATAGTTCCAAGAGTTAATAAAGGGCGGTTGCCGATATTTCCTCCAAAGAGTTTGCAAAGTAGTAAATAAAAGTCAATTAAAACTCCAAGACTAAAAGAGATAAATCCAATAGTTCCAAAAAAGTGCATTGGTTTTTGGCCAAATCTTTGCATAAACACTAAATACATCAAGTCACTAATTACTTTAAATATTCTGTTAAATCCGTATTTACTTTTTCCAAATTGTCTTTCTCTGTGATTTACTGGCACTTCTGTAATTTTTGCTCCATACATTTTTGCTAAAATAGGTATAAATCTATGTAGTTCTCCATACAATCCCAAGTTTTTAGCAACATCTTTTTTAAATACTTTTAAAGTACATCCATAATCGCTTATATTAACTCCTGTTATTTTTCTTATGATTTTATTTGCTATTTTACTTAAAAATTTTCTAAATGGTTCATCTTTTCTTTTTGCTCTAATTCCAGCAACTACATCATATCCTTCATTTAATTTTTCTATCATCATTGGAATATCTTTTGGGTCATTTTGTAAGTCTCCATCAATTGTAACTATTATATCTCCGCTTGCAATTTCTATGCCAGCTGCCATTGCCGAGGTTTGACCATAATTTCTATTAAGGATTACGAGTTTTGTTTTTTCATTCATATGTTTCTTAATCTCATTTATTGTATTATCAGTACTTCCATCATCTACTAAAATAAGCTCATAGTCAAATTCTTTTAAAGCTTCATCAACTTCTGTTATTAAGTATTTTACATTCTCCTCTTCATTCATAAGTGGGACTACCACTGAGATTTTCATTTGTAGCCTTTTTGATAAAATTATATCTAAAAATGGAATAGGATGAAGATATTTAAAATTGTAGCTTTATTTATATACACTTTAATTGTTTTAGGACTTACTTGGCTTGCTTATTTAACTCAAAGTGGTAATTTTTATGAAATTGCGCCTGGGGTTTATCGTTCTCATCAACTTTATGAATTTAATTTGCCAAAATTTTATGAGAAGTATCATTTTAAAACTATTCTTAATTTAAGAGGTAAAAAGAATACAAAGTGGTATTGGTATGAGGAGAAATTTTGTAAAGAGCACAATATTACTCTTATTAATTTTAAGATTAGTGATAAAAAGGTCCAAAGCGTTGAGACTATGCAAAAGTTAATTGCTATTATTAAAAATTCCAAAAAGCCAATTTTAATCCATTGCAAAGCGGGAGCAGATAGGACGGGACTTGTTAGTGCTTTGTATCTTTACTCTATTAATGATAAAAATGCTTCAAAAATGCTTAGCTTTAAATATGGGCACCTTCCATTTTGGAAAACTAAGGCAATGGATTTGAGTTTTAAAAAGTTTATAGAGTATGAGAATAAATCAAATAAAGCAAAATAACTCCAAAAACGATTCTATAAACTCCAAATGGAATAAGTGTATATTTTGTTACGAATTTTAAAAACCATTTTACCGCTATGTAGCTTGAAATAAAACTAACGATAAATCCAGTTGCAAGCACTATTATATTTTGACTGGAAAAAGAGTTAAGATTTTTCCACATCTCATATCCGCTTGCGGCAAGCATTGTAGGAATTGCAAGCAAAAAGCTAAAATCAGCAGCACATTTTCTGCTAAGCCCGCTTAACATTCCTCCCACAATTGTTGCTCCGCTTCTGCTTGTCCCCGGTATTATGGCAAAGATTTGAAATAATCCAATTATAAAAGCTTGTTTGAAACTTACTTTTTCAACATTTTCTGTAAAATTTTTTCTTTTTTTATACCAAGCTTCCACCAAAAAAAATACAATCCCTCCTATTATAAACATAATTGCTGAGGTTTTTATAGTAAAAAGAGCTTTTAAATATTTACCAGCAATTAGTCCAACAACTGCAAGTGGTAAAAAGGCGATAAATATTTTTAGCCACAAATTTATCTCTTTTAGTTTTATTTTATTTAAATAAATTAATACAATTGCCAAAGTTGCTCCAAGTTGGATTATTACTTCAAAAGCGATATGATTTTGAGTTTGGGAAATGTTTAGAAGTTTTGAGACGATAATCATATGAGCGGTGGAGGATATTGGCAAAAATTCTGTAATTCCCTCAACAATTCCTAAAATTATGCTATCAATTATTGTCATTTGCATTCCTTTTTTATAAAATTGTAACTAAAAAGGAGGGAAAAATGGATTTAACTCAAATTGAAAACACTCTAAAAAAAATGGGAATGGTAATAGAAAAACTTTCAATAAAAGTTGATGAGCTTGATAAAAGAGTTAAAGAGCTTGAAAAAAAATTAAATAGCGAAAAAAAATTTTCAAGCGAAGATTTAAAAGCTTCAACTAACTCTACTCAAACTTCAATTCAATCAGCTCAATCTCAACAAACAACTCAATCTCAACAAAGCTCAATGGGAAATTTTGGAAGTAGCTTTTTAGGTTCAATGGCTGGAACTATGGCGGGAATGGGACTTTATAATCTACTTTTTAATCATTCAATATCGCCTGAGGAGTTTGGAAAAGAGATTGGAGCTGATGAGCTTGAAGATGTTAATGAAAAATTGAGTGAAATTGATGAGAAGTTAGATGAAATTGATGATAAACTTGATGAGCTTGATAAAGATGTGATGGATGATTATTTTGAGAGTTATGAAGAAGAGACTTTTGATGATGATTTTGCAAGTGGATTTGATGATTTTGATGGGTTTGATGAAGTATAAGGAGAGATTAAAGAGTTATTAAGCTAATCTCTCCATCTTTTTCTACTTCAAGTAAAGCATCTCCTTTATCAAGTCCTTTTAAAAGTTCTTTTAATTGGTCAATTGATGTTACTTTTACCCATTTACCAGTTTTTATAGTTTTAACTTTTAAGATTACATCTCCTTTTTTAAGTCCCATCATAGCTGGATATGAATCAGGCTCAACATCTTCAACTACTACTGAATTTTTATTTTGTGAGAGAGTTACTCCTTTTAGTAGTTTAATATCAGTAATTTTTACTTTTTTTGTTTTTAACGCTTGAAGTTTTGCTTTTATAGTTATGTATTTTCCATTTCTAAATACTCTTAGAGTAACTTCTGTATCTGGTCCTTTGAATGCTATTTTATTTCTAAGTTCGCTTGCGTTTTGGACTTTTTCTCCATCTACTGCTACGATTATATCACCTGGTTTTAATCCAGCTTTGCTTGCTGCTGAATTTGGTTCAACTTTTGTAATTAATACTCCATGGTCAATTCCATATAACTTTGCTTTATCGGGTTCAATGTTTGTAATATAAACTCCCAAATATCCTCTTACAACTTTTCCATATTTAATAAGTGAAGTTACTACAAATTTCATCATATCGCTTGGAATAGCAAATCCAATTCCATTGTTTGCTCCGCTTGCTGTTAAAATAGCTGAATTAATTCCAATGAGCCTTCCTTTTAAGTCTACTAATGCACCTCCGCTATTCCCTGGGTTAATTGCTGCATCGGTTTGGATAAAGTCTTCGTATGAATTAATTCCAATTGAACTTCTATTTGTTGCGCTTACAATTCCTTGTGTAACAGTCTCTCCAAGTCCAAATGGATTTCCAATAGCTAATACAATATCTCCAACTTGCACTTTGTTTGAGTCTCCAATTGTAATTGGAGTTAGATTTTTTGCGTCAATTTTTATCAACGCAAGGTCAGTTTTTGGGTCGCTTCCAATTACTTTTGCTTTGTATTTTTTCCCATCTTTTAGCGTAACTGTTATTTTTGTTGCGTTACTGATTACATGGTAATTTGTAACAATATATCCATCTTTACTTATAATAACTCCACTTCCAAGAGCCATTTCTTTTTTCTTTTGAGGTCTTTGAGGCTCCCTAAATCCAAAAAATCTTTTAAAAAATGGGTCATTAAAAAATCTTTTGAATTGTTCTGGAATTTTAAATTCTACTATTTTTTCGGTTGATATGTTTACAACACTTGGAATAACTTTTTTTACAATTGGCGCAAATGAAATTACTGCTTGATTAATTGTTGGTGGGACTCTTTTTAAGTCTGAATTATCAACTTTTAAGTGAATACTCTCTTTTGCAAAAAGAGCAAGGGCAAGTGTTGTTGCAAGAATCAATTTTTTCATATAAACTCCTTAAAGTTTTAGTTTATTATATGCAACTTTAATTAAAAGTAAATGAAAAAAGTTGAGCTACCACCACGCAATTATTTCGTCTATATTTTTACTCTCTTTTTTCTTAAACATATGGTATAAATATCTTGCAAACATATCAGTCTCAATATTTACTCTTTGGAGAGGTTTATAGTATTTAAAAAGGGTATTTTCAAAAGTGTGAGGAATAATTGTAAGTCTAAATCTATCACTAAAAACTTCATTAATTGTAAGGCTTACTCCATCAATTGCTATGCTTCCTTTTGGAATTATGTATTTCATAGCAGTGGGGGAGGTTTTAATTATTACGTCATAAGAATTTTTATTTTTTTTAATTTCTAAAATCTCCCCTATTGCGTCAATATGTCCTTGAATTAAGTGTCCATCAACTCTATCTCCAAATCTAAGGGCTGGTTCAATATGGACTAATTTTCCAGGAGCATAGTTTTCTATTGCAATTGTTTTTTGAGTTTCAGGAGATAGCTCCACTTCAAATCCATCGGGGTATATTTTTGTAGCAGTAAGGCAAACTCCATTAACTGCAATACTATCGCCTGTTTTTGGAATATATTTGCTTTTTAAGGTTAGTTTATTGTTTGAGAAGTTTTTTATTTTTACCAGTTCTCTTATTAATCCGTTAAACACTATTTAAGTCCTTTTTTCTCGATTGTAATAACAACAGCTCCTCTAAAATCTCCTAATTTATATCCAATTGCTTTATCGTTTGGATAGAGTTTATTTATGATTTTGTGAAGTTGTGGATTGATGTTTGTTCCATGGCATAATAAGCAGAGATTAGAAATTTTTATAGGTTCATAGACAACTACCATCTTTCCATACTCTTTTACAATTGGTTTTTGACTTTTGCTAAGTTTTTTCAAAATTGGTTGGTCTGTAATGTTTGGATAGTTTGAGTTGTTTCTATTTTTAAAAGAGATTCTCTTTATTTTTATTTTAGTGTGAAATTTTTGACTCATTTGAAGCGCAAATTTCATACTTAGAGGATAGGCTTTTGTTTTACAAAACATTAAAGCATCTTCCATTGAATAGTTTTTTAAAGTTTTTAAAATCTCAGCTTCTAAGTAATCAAGATAAGCTTTTGAGGCAGTATTGGCAATTTTTAGAGCTTGTGATTTTTGTGAAGGTGTTAAAGCAAGAAGTGCAGTTGATATGAGTGTAAATAAAGTTAATTTTTTCAATTTATCCCCCTTTAAAGTTTTATTATTTTATTAAAATTAAAAATGTTTTTCAATTAACTCTTTTACCTCCTCATAAGAAGTTGCTTTGTTTATTTTGCTTCTAAATTCACTTGCGTTTTTGGTTCCTTTTGAATAAGCGTGAGCGTGTTTTCTAAATAAAATTACTCCATATTCTCCATAAAAATTGACCATCTCTTTTAAGTGAGTTAGGATTACTTCTTTTTTTTGAGCGGGGGTTATTGAACCTTTTTGTTTCATTTCAAGAAAAATCCAAGGTCTCCCAACTGCACCTCTTCCAATTGCTACTCCATCTGATTGGGTAAAATCTAAAACCTCTTTTGCTTTTTGATAGCTTGTAATATCTCCATTTGCAATTACTGGAATGTTTACGGCTTTTTTGGCTTTTTTAATTTCTTTATAATTTGCACTCCCTTTATACATTTGAGTAACTAATCTTCCATGAATTGTTAAGAATTCAATTCCTAAATCTTCAAGAAGTTTGGAGATATTTTCTACATTACTTTTATCAAATCCAAGGCGAATTTTTGCGCTTACTGGTTTTTTAGAGGTTGAGGTTATTGTTTTTACGATTTTAATTAGTTTTTCTTTATTCTCTTCTTTTAACAATACTCCTCCAAATCCGGATCTTCTTGCTTTGCTAACTGGGCATCCAAGGTTAATATCAATTCCATCAATCCATGGAATTTCGTTAATTATCTCAACTGCTTTTTTTGCGTTTTCTGTATTATTTGCCGCAATTTGCACAAAGTAGGGGGATTCTTGTGGAGATTTTTGGAGCATTTTTTGTGTTTTTTCATTGTTATAGCTAATTGCGTTTACATTAGTCATTTCCGAAAAAGTTAAATCGCATCCAAATTGCTTAACAACGCTTCTAAATGGCAAATCAGTATAGGCTGCCATTGGAGCGAGAGTGTAGATTTTATTTGCAAAGAGCTGAGTTAATATACTCATCAATATCTGCCTTAATTTGATTTTCTCTAAGTTTTAAATAAAACTCAAAAAATTTAAGCTCATTCTCTTCAATTACTTTTTTTGCAAGTTCTAAGTGAGAATATTTTAATGCCAAATATGCATATCCCCATTTTAGAGGTTTTAATATTTCAAGTTCTTTATCAGGAGTTCTTGTTTGATAAATCTCTTTTGCAAAAGTTATCTCTTCTTTTGGAGTTAGCTTTGCTTTTTTTGTTAAAAGATCGATTTTTTCGTCCATTTTGTGTGCAAGAAGTATTTCTAAATTAATGTCATATGGGTATTTTAAAATCTCTTTTATTGGAGCGGTTTTTGCGAAGATATAAAATGCCTCTTTTTTAATCTCTTCGTTTTTAAATTTTTTTAAAACTTCTTTTGCATAGTTTGGTTCTTTTTTGAGTCTATTTTTGATGTTTAGCAAAAACCAAGGATTGTCTTCTTTGATTTTTAGTTTGCTTATATCAATTACTTCTCCATTTAGCAACTTTTGAATTTTTTCTAAAAATTCAAACCCTTCGATTTTTTTAGGAGTAATTTCTAATCCGTTTATTAATTTTGTGAGGTTATTAATTGGTTTTAGAATTTTTACTTCTTTAATTTCATCTTTATAGAGGATTTTGTTTTTGATGTTGTTTTTGATTATTCCAATCTCTTTTTGGATATTTTTCTTTAAAAAAGAGCTTTTTAAAGATGTAAAGCTCATAAAAATAATAGAAAAAAAGTAAAAAATAAGTAAAATTCCCCCAATCCAAATTGCGTTTGGCAAAGTGATGTTAACTCCGGCTATTGAATAAGTTGATGTGGAGTTATCTTGAAGATAGATAAAAAGAGAAATTGACAAAATAAAAATTAAAGAAAATAGTGAATATTTTTTCATCTTTGCTCTTTTTCTATAATTGTTCTACATTTGATGCAATATTTTGCAAATGGCTTTATTTTTAACCTCTCTTCGTTTATATAATCATCACACATTTCACAAATTCCATAATCTCCTCTTTTGATTTTCTCCAAAGCATCTTCAATCTCTTTTAATTCTTCTTTTAGCTTTATATAAACATTAAACTCTCTGCTTGTATCCATACTTGCTACTGCAAAATCTCCATCCTCTTTAATATCGCATGAGCTAATTTCACTAATGTCTTGGGAGATGGAGTATAAAATTTTTTCAATTTCCGCTTTTCTTGCAAGTAATATCTCTTGAAACTCTTTTAAATTCATTTTTTCTCCTTTTTATTTGTGGTAAGGGTGGTTATTTTTGATTGTTAGCCCTCTGTAAATTTGCTCAAATAGCACAAGTTTTGCGATTTTGTGACTCATTGTAAGAGGACTTAAAGATATATTAACTCCCTTTTTTTTAAACTCCTCATCAAATCCGAAAGCTCCCCCTATAAAAAAGTTAATTTGAGAGTGATTTAGCAAAGAAGCAAATTCAAAACTATCAACTAACTTCCCATCGGGAGTTAATATAACATTAAATCCGTTTTGAATATACTTTTCAAATAGCTTTGAGTACTCTTTTTGAGGGTTTTGAGATTTTGCAAGATTTTTAGAGTAAAGAGTTATATTTTTGATGTTTGCAAAAGGCTTGGATTTTTTTATAAATTCATCTATCTCTTTTTTAAAATCCTCTTTTTTTTCGATTGAGTAGATATTAATTTGCATATATCACTTCCTACCACTTTAAATTTTGCTGGAATTTTATCATAAATTTTTACTCCTCCAATAACGGCTACTGGGTGATAAGATAAATTTATAAGTTCAATAATTTTATCTCCTAAAATGTTAGAAGTATCTTTTGTAGAGGTTTTTCTATAAGCTCCAAGTCCAATATAACTTAAAGGAAGAGAGTTAGCTTCTAAAATTTCTTCTTTATTATGAGTTGAGAGTCCAATTATTTTTCTTTTTTTAGAATTTGAAGAGGAGATAAAAAATTTATCATTTTTTATCTCCCAACTGCCCTCTTTTATTGCTTTTATAAACTCATATTTGCTAATACCAAATTTTAAAGAGTAATGCTCCAAATCCTCTTGTCCTATGTGAATTCCATCCGTTTCATTTAAAAGTTCAATTTCGTCGTTTATAATAAGGGGCTTTTTCCAATATTTTTTAATTTCTTTTAATCTCTCTTTTTTTTCTTTTAAAGTGGAGTTTTTGTCTCTATATTGCAAAATTTTTGCTTTTAATCCTTTTGCTTTTTTACAAAACTCTTTTATTGATACATTATATTTTTGGAGCGTATCAAAATCAAGCAGAGCGTATAGAGCCATTTTCTTCTCTTAGGGTATATTTTAATAAATCAGCAATTGTTTTTTTTAGTTCTTTTCTCTTAACTACCATATCAATAAGCCCGTGTTCTAATAAAAATTCAGCCCTTTGGAATCCATCGGGTAATTCTTCTTTTATTGTATCTTTAATAACTCTTGCTCCGGCAAATCCAATCATTGCCCCAGGTTCAGCAATGATAAAGTCTCCTAAAAACGCAAAGCTTGCACTAACTCCTCCAAAGGTAGGGTCTGTTAGCACTGATATGTATGGGAGTTTATGTTCGGCTAAGCTGGCAAGAGCAGCACTCGTTTTTGCCATTTGCATAAGAGAAAAGGTAGACTCTTGCATTCTTGCTCCACCACTTGTTGATACAATCACAAGTCCTTGTTTTTTATCAATAGCTCTCATTACAGCTCTTGTAATTTTTTCCCCCTCAACACTTCCAAGACTTCCTCCCATAAAATCAAAATCAAATACTACCAGTTGAGTTGGAATTCCATTAATCTTACACTCCCCAGCAATTACTGCACTTTTTCTTCCAGTTTTTTTATAATTCTCTTCAATTCTTTTTTTATAGCTTTTTTTATCTACAAAATTTAAAGGGTCAACTGGTTCTAAGTTTGAGTCATATTCAACAAAAGTTCCCTCATCTGCAAGAAGTTTTATTCTATCTTCTGCTTTCATTCTAAAATGGTATTCGCATTGAGGGCAAATATTTTCATTTTTTAAAATCTCTTTATAAAAGATAATATTACCACATCTTGGGCATTTTATCCAGTTTTTAGGATTTTCTTGGGTAGTTGGTTGGGGGCGTTTAAATTTTTTTAGGAAATCTCCAAATCCCATTTTATTCCTTTATGATGTTTAAAATTTCTTCTAAATATTCATATTTTGGGCTCATTACAATTAAATCATCCTCAAAATGCCAAAAACAATCGCTATTGTAAAATTTTGCAGCTGCTATATCAAACTCTCTAATTTCACCTTTGTAAATTACTGCTTTGCTTGCTTCTCCATATGCAAGAGATAAACTCAAAGCTCCTGGTGCTCTAAATTTTAGGTTATGTTTTGCAAGTTTAGTAACAATTTCTGGATTTTTATATGCTTTTTCAAAAATCACGACATCGTGGCGGAAGTTTGCGTGAAAAGGTTTTCTAAAAAGATTATCAAACTTTTTGCCGTTTTCATCTCTTATAAAATAATCTCCGTTGCTTAGATTAACGATTACGCTTGCTGTGTCTTCAAAGTAGATACTTGTTCCAAAGTATGGGATATTGTTTGATACATTATAGCTTCCATCAATTGGATCAATTATTATTGTTTTGTCTTTTTTGTTATCAATATATCCAGCCTCTTCACTTAAAATATTTCCAAATTCTGATAACTTTTTAATTAAAATCTTCTCAGCAATAAGGTCAATGTTTAAGCTTCTATCACCTCCAAATCCAATTCCTCTCTCTTCAAATAAGTTAAGCTCTTCGTGTAAAGCTCTTATGATTTTTAACGCACAGCATAAAGCTGCGTCTGTGAAATTGCTACTTAGACTCATTTTTATTTCCTATTTGAGTCCAATTTAAAGGCTTAAAATTCTCATCATACAAACTTGGAGTGCCTTTTGCTTGAAGTTCTTCAACTGCTTTTTTTGATTTTTCAAGTTCTTCGTTGAATTTTTTAATCTGCTCTTTTGTTGGATGGAAATTTTTCCACTCATTGCTTCCACTTAAAACCTCTTTTAATCTTTTTGCTTTTTCTTTATCTGTTTTTCCAGCCAGAATGTAATAACTCATAGCTTTTGCGTTTTTATGAAACGAAAGAGGATATAAAATAATGTGGACTTTGTAATTTTTTGCTAAATACTCTTTTTTTTGTTTTTCCATCATCTTACAAAATGGACACTCTGGATCAGTTACAAGATATAAATCTTTTTTGCCGCTTCCAAAGCTAAATAGCACTCCTTGTTTGATAATTTTTGCATTTTTGGGAAAATCTGGCACAACTGGTTTTTTTGTTTTGTTATCAATTACTCTTCCAAGAATTGTATATTTTTTATCAGCCGTAATATAAATAAGTCCATTTCCTCTTGGAGTATCAATTTCTATAATGTAGAAATTATCTTTTTTAGTCCCTTTTATTTTGATGTTTTTATCTTTTTTCATTGCCGCACTAAGTTCTGGATATATAGGCGATGATTTTAAAATGTTTATAACTTCTTGTTGAGGTAATACCTTATCAAATGCAAAAAGACTTGCTGCCATACTTAAACTTAAAATTAATTTTCTCATTGAATCTCCTTTAAAATTTTTTTTACAACTTCTTTTGGATTTTTTGCTTTATAAATTGGTCTTCCCACTACTATAAAATCTACTAAATTCTCTTTTGCTTCTTGTATAGTGGCTACTCTTTTTTGGTCCTCTGCTTCTTCTTTAAATGGACGAATACCGGGAGTTAGGGTAATAAAATCTTTACCGGTAATCTCTTTTATCTCTTTGCTCTCCCACACACTGCAAACTACCCCATCAAGTCCGGCTTCATAAGATAAAAGGGCAAACTCTTTTGCTTTTGTTTTAATGTCGCTTCCGTAAATTTTTTTAAACTCCTCTTCATCAAAACTTGTAAGGGCGGTAACCGCTAAGACTAATGGGCGTTTTTTAAACTTTGAGAGTCTTTCTATTACCGCTCCCATAGCTTTTTTTCCGGCACTTGCGTGGATGTTAAACATATCAACCCCAAGCTTTGCTATCTCTTCGCTTGCATCTGCCATTGTGTTTGGAATATCGTATAACTTCAAATCCAAAAATATATTATACCCCATTTTTTTTAACTCAATGATAAATTCCTTGCAATCTCTTATATAACTTCTAAAACCAACTTTTAGCCAAATATCTTTTGAATACTCTTTTAGCTCTTTTGCAAGTTTTAAATTTTCTTCTTTACTTTTACTATCAAGTGCAATGCAAAGTTTCATTTTTCACCTTTTTCAACCTTTGGAAGGGTTATCCCTTTTTGTCCGTGGTATTTTCCTTTTTTGTCTTTATAGCTAACTTCACACATCTCATCAGCCCCTAAGAAAATAAGCTGAGCAATCCCTTCATTTGCGTATATTTTTGCTGGAAGAGGGGTTGTGTTTGATATTTCAATAGTAATATGCCCTTCCCACTCAGGCTCAATTGGAGTAACATTTACAATAATTCCACATCTTGCATAAGTGCTTTTTCCAACGCAAATTGCCAAAACATCCCGTGGCATCTTAAAATATTCAACGCTTCTACACAGTGCAAAAGAGTTTGGAGGTATGATACAATCTCCTTTTATTTTTACAACATTTCTTTCATCAAAGTTTTTAGGGTCAACGATGGTTGAATTTATATTGGTAAATACCATAAACTCATCGCTAACTCTTATATCATATCCATATGAGCTAACTCCATAGCTAATAATTCCATCTCTTACTTGTTTTTCTTCAAAAGGGGTTATCATCCCAAATTCTTTTGCCATTTTTTTAATCCATTTATCAGACTTTACCCCCATTTAATTCCTTTTTCTTAAAATTGTATCAAATTTATGTTATTATTTTACTAAAAGCCTAAGGGGAGAGAATGGATTTAAAAACTATAAAAGAGATTTTAAAAGCATTTGATAAATCAAGTGCGAGTACTTTTGAATTTGAAAATGATGAATTTAGAATTTATATTGACAAAAATAATCCTCAAAGTAATTCTCAAAATCAAGTAATAGCTCCTCAACAACCTCAACAAACGCCAATTGTTCAACACATTGAAGCAAAGCCAGAGTGCGAAGTAGAAGGTGATCTTATTACTTCTCCAATGGTAGGGACTTTTTATCAAGCACCAAGTCCTGATAGCCCTCCTTATGTAAAGGTTGGTGATAAGGTTAAAAAGGGGCAGACTTTGTGCATTATTGAGGCAATGAAAATTATGAATGAGCTAGAAGCTGAGTTTGATTGTGAGATTTTGGAAGTTTTGGTAGAAGATGGACAACCGGTTGAATATGATACTCCATTATTTAGAGTAAAAAGGCTAAGTTAATGAGACTTAAAAGAATCTTAATAGCCAATAGGGGAGAAATTGCTCTTAGGGCAATTAGAGCTATTCATAAGCTAAATAAAGAGGCTATTTGCATCTATTCAAAGGCGGACAAAGATGCTATTTATCTTAAATTTGCCGAGGGGGCTGTTTGTGTGGGACCTGAGAGAAGCAGTGAGAGTTATCTTAATATTCCCGCAATCATTACAGCGGCTGAGATGACGGAGTGTGATGCGATTTTCCCGGGATATGGATTTTTGAGTGAAAATCAAAACTTTGTAGAAATTTGCAAAGCCCACAATATCGCTTTTATCGGACCAAGCCTTGAAGTTATGGAGCTTATGGCAGATAAAAGCAAAGCCAAAGAGGTTATGAAAAAAGCGGGAGTTCCTGTAATTCCTGGGAGTGATGGGGCTATAAAGGATGTGGAAGAAGCTAAAAAAGTAGCAAAAGAAATTGGATATCCGGTAATTTTAAAAGCCGCAAGCGGTGGTGGTGGAAGAGGGATGAGGGTTGTTGAAGATGAGAGTTATTTGGAAAATGCCTTTTTAGCAGCAAGTAGTGAAGCTGAGAGTGCTTTTGGAGACCCGACTATTTATATGGAAAAATATATCCAAAAACCTCGCCATATTGAAGTGCAAATCCTTGGAGATAAACATGGAAATGTTATTCACCTTGGAGAGAGGGATTGTACCCTTCAAAGAAGACACCAAAAACTTATAGAAGAGTCCCCAGCTACCATTCTTGATGAAAAAACTCGCAAGAAGCTTCTTGATACGGCGGTAAAAGCGGCAAAAGCGATTGGGTATTATAGTGCTGGGACTATTGAATTTTTGGTGGATAAGGATTTAAATTTTTACTTTATGGAGATGAATACCCGCCTTCAAGTAGAGCATCCAGTAAGTGAAATGGTAACTGGGCTTGATATAGTGGAGTGGATGATAAGGATTGAGGAGGGGGATAAAATTCCAAGTCAAGATGAAATTGAATTTAAAGGACACGCAATAGAGTGTAGAATTTTAGCCGAAGACCCAGAGAAATTTGTGCCAAATCCTGGAAAGATTCAAAAATTATATGTGCCAGGTGGAAAAGATGTAAGAGTTGATACTCATATTTATGCTGGATATATTATTCCTCCATATTATGATAGCTTAATTGCAAAGGTTATTACTTGGGGGAAAGATAGGGATGAGGCTATAAGAGTTATGAAAGAGGCGTTAAGGGAATTTAAGATAACTGGAATTAAAACAACCATTCCTTTTCACCTTAAAATGCTTGAAAATGAAGATTTTTTAAATAATAATTACGATACGAAATATTTGGAGTTAAGGGAGAACTCTTAATGAGGTAATCTCTCCTTTAACATCTCCTACTTTTAAAACATTTTTTACTACTCCTTTTATGGTTACCCAATTGGAGTTGTTAACATCCAAAAATAAAATTCCTTTATCCCCGGCAAATACTTTATTATAGAGGTTAACTTTTAATTTTGTTATGGATTTTGATTTTTGAAGAATGCTAACATCAACCCTTCCTGTGTGCCTTTCTCCTCCTAAGGCTTTAAAAGTTTTAGATTTGGAGTGCATTATTTTTGGTAAGTTCCAATAAAGAGTTAAAATATCGTTTTTTGCAAAAAAGTTAAGGGATTTTTTGTAGATAAATTTTCCATCTTTATACTTTGTTTTGTAAATTTTGGAGTTGTTGTAATCAAAAGAGTAAATAAGGGTATATTGCTTGCCATTTCTTATAATTATGCTTTTGTATTCAAGAGGGATTAGTATGTTGTTTTTAATAATTCCAGTTGATTGATAAATTTGGGTTAGATTTACAAATTTTTTTGCAAATCCAGTTGTTTTGGAGATTGTAGTAATTAGATAGTGAGAATTAAATTTTTTAAAACTTCCACTTGCAGTAGCAATCGTCCCAAACCATCCATAATTTGCTTTATAAGTTGCACTTATCTCAAACCCAAGACTAAAAATTCCAATAAATAATAGTAAAATTATTCTCATAGTTAACCTTTTTGAAAATTATATCAAAGGAGAGAAATGAAAATTGTATTTTTGGATGCTTTAACGCTTGGAGATGTTAATTTTGATAGATTTAGAGAGTTTGGAGATGTTAGGGTGTATGATGTTACTTTAAGAGATGAGGTTATAGATAGAGTAAAGGATGTGGATATTGTTGTGACAAATAAGGTTGTAATTGATAAAGAGGTGATGGATAACTCTAACATAAAGTTTATTCAAGTTGCGGCAACTGGGATGAATAATGTAGATTTAGAGTATGCAAAGAAAAAAGGGATTTTAGTTAAAAATGTAAGTGGGTATTCTACTCCATCTGTGGTGCAGCATACTTTTGCATTAGTGCTTGGGCTTTTGAATAGGGTAAAATATTTTGATGAATATACTCGCAGTAAGTATTCAAAAAGTAAAATTTTTACTCATATTGTGCCTTGGTTTGAGATAAAGGGTAAAAGATGGGGGATTATTGGACTTGGAAGTATAGGCAAGGAGGTTGCAAAGGTTGCAAAGGCTTTTGGGGCTGAGGTTGTTTATTATTCAACAAGTGGTAAAAATAACTCAAAAGAGTATAAAAGAGTAGAGCTTGATGAGCTTTTAAAAAGTAGCGATATTATCTCCATTCACGCCCCTTTAAATGATAATACCAAAAATTTAATAAGCTTTGATGAAATTATGAAAATAAAAGATGGGGCGATTTTAGTAAATGTTGGAAGAGGTGGAATTATAAATGAGAGAGATTTAGCAAAAGCACTTAGCGTTAAAGATATTTTTATAGGGATTGATGTGTTTGAAAAGGAGCCAATTAATGAGGATAATCCTTTGTTGAAATTTAAAGATAAAACTCTCTTATCTCCTCATATTGCTTGGACGAGTATTGAAGCAAGAGAGAGATTGATGGATGGAATTTATCAAAATATTAAGCAATTTCTAAATCGCTAAGTTTATTTTTAAACTCTTCTAAAATTAAGCTTTTTATATAAGATGGATTTTCTTTTACCCAAAAAGAAGCGGTAAAAGAGATGGTAGTAGGAGAGATTGAGGTTGTAAGGATTGATGGAGGAGGGGATTTTAGGATATTTGGATTAGTAGAGATTACATTTAGGATGTTTTGTTTTAAAGAGTCAATATCTTTAATGGATTGGGCTTTGATTTGAAGGGAGATTTTTTTAGATTTTGTTTTTGAATAGTTTATTATTTTTGTAGAGATGATGTTTGAGTTTGGAAGTATTGTTAGATTATTTTCATTTGTTAATATGTGAGTTTGGAAAACTCCTATTAAATTTACTCTCCCCTCAACTCCTCCAATCTCAACATAATCTCCAACTTTAAATGGTCTTAATATCAAAATGACAATTCCAGCTCCGATATTTGCAAAATTTTTTTGTAAAGCAAGTCCAATTGTAACCCCAATAGCTCCAATCATAGCGGCAAATGAAGCGGTATTTATCCCAAGAGCGTTAATTGCACTTGCGATTACTAAGAAGATAAGCCCAAAGTAGATTAGTCTTTGAAGAAATTTCTCTAAGGTTGGGTCTAAATTAATCTTTTCGAATGCTTTTACTATAACTTTTGATATCCATTTGACGATAAAATGACCAACTATTAAGATTAAAATTGCACTAAGTAAGTGAGGGAGGTAAGAGAGTATTTTATTTATCATATTTTTCCCAGTTGTTTGAAGTTATTATAAATTGTAAAAGTTTAACATAAAGCTCTTTTTTTTGGGAATATCTTTTAAGAGTTTCAGCAGCTTTGGTGCCTGTTAGGGTTTTGTTTTGTTCTCTTAATTTTTCTCTTAAATCTCTAAATTCTTTGTAGGCTCTATTTCTATTTAGATTTAGCATATAGGCTCTAAGGGATGCTTCAATTGATGGAAAAATTTTTATTGAGTAGGCAATTTTTATATTTTTGTATCTATTTTTTGGTTTTAATCCTTTGTTTGAATACTCCCAATGCCCAAATAAATTATTTGCTTCTCTTGCAAATCTACTCTTACTCCAAGCACTCTCAACTGCTGCTTGGGCGAGTGCTAGGGATGGAGGGATTATATCTACTTTTTTTAAAAAGTTTTTTTTATCGGTTAGCTCTTTTATATGATAAATAGAAGCAACTTTGGCAAGAAAAATAACTTTGTTAGGTTCTATTAAAAAGTAAGGGTCGTTAAATATTGAGATTATTTTTTTTCTTAGGTTTAAGATGTTCTGATTTTCTTTTTTAATAAGAGGAAGCATAATGGATACAAATGCTTTTTTTTGTTTTTCTACATTTTTGATGTTGTAATACCAGCTTGGAAATGCGGCGTATATTTTTATGGTAATCAAAGCTATTACTAGCTTTTTCAAAATAATCTTCCTTGGATTGATTTTAGTTTATAGCTTTTTCTGTGAATATCGCAATATCCATACTCTCTTATTTTTTGGATGTGTTCTTTTGTTATGTAGCCTTTGTGTTGTTTAAAATTGTAGTTAGGATAGAGTTTGTCCATTTCTATCATAAATCTATCTCTACTAACTTTTGCCAAAATGCTTGCTGCACTAATCTCTTTTATTTTTAAATCTCCTTTTATAATAGGTTTTATTCCTTTTATTCCAAAGTTTGTATTTCCATCAAAGAGATATTCATTTGCTTTTATTGTAGATTTAATTTCAATTAATGCTTCTTTTATAACTTGACTTAACCCTTTTTTATCAATCTCTTGTGGTTCTTTATAGACTATGTGATAGATTGAAATCTCTTTAATTATTTCAAAAAATTCCTCTCTTTTTTTAGGAGTTAGTTTTTTAGAGTCTGTTAGCTTTTTAATTATTTCATCTTTTTTGATAAATTTGCATCCAGCAACAACCAAAGGTCCAGCACAACATCCTCTTCCAGCTTCATCTATTCCGCAAATTTCCATTGTATAAATGGCATCACCTCCACTTTGAATTTTTTGTATTTTATCTCAAACTCATTTGAGATTGTAATAATTGTTAATTTTTTTATATCTTTTATTTTTGAGAGTTTCTCTGTAATCGTCTCGTTATTGGCAAAAGGTGAGACTAAGATTGCTTCTTTTTTTTCTGGCATATAAAATGTAACTCCTTCTTTATAGTAGACTTTCTCTTTTAACTCTAAAAAGATGATATTTTCAAATGTATACTGGATATTTTTTCTATTTGTTAAGATATTTTTAAAAGCAAAGTTATAAGAGAAAAATTTTTTGGGTGATTTTGGAGAGTTGAATTTTTCAACTTCAAAAATTACTCTATCTTCTATTAACTCTTTTACGACTGAATAGAATCTATCCTTGCTTATTTTAAAGTCTCTTTTTAGAATTTGGAATATTTGATAGAGAGTAAATTTTTCGCCTATGTTTGCTAAGAACATTTTTAAAATTTTTTTGTCATATTCTAAAAGCTCGAATGTTTCTTTTAAGTATTCATTATTAAAATATTCTTCGTTAATTATCCTTGGGAAATTCCCAAGTCTTAAAAATTTATCAAAAGAGGCATTGATTGAGAGAGTATTATCAAATGCAAAAAACTCTTCAAAATCAAGTGCTCTTAATTCTATTTTTTTGAATCCTTTAATGGAGATATTTTTATTTGAAGTTATAAAAGTTGGTTTGTTTGGAATTGGAATTGAAAAATCATAATTTTCAAAGATTACTAAATCGCAGTTTTTGAAGTTAAAGTCTTTTTCTTTATAATCTTTAAAGTCAATATATTTATATTTGCCTTTGAAATTTTTTAAGAAGTTGAATATCAAAAAAGTTTTACCAACTCTTTTTGGACCTGTTATTAATGTGTTTTCAAGTTTAAGGGACTCTTTTCTATTTAAAATTTTTTTTGGAATCATCACCTTTCTTTTTAAATAATTATAATCAATCTTTTGAACAACAGTCAAAAACTCATAACCTAAGTTATGAGTTAAAGTAATCTTGGATAGATTTTACTTTAATTTGTGAGTTTTGTAAAAATTTAATTGCTTCAATTGCCGCACGGGCTGCTGGAATTGTTGTAAAGTATGGGATATTTTGGTTTAGCACTTCTCTTCTTATAATTTTTGCATCATCTTTGCTGGCTTTATTGTCACTGGTATTAATCACTAAGCTAATTTCTTCGTTTTTAATCATATCCACGACATTTGGTCTACCTTCGCTAACTTTTAATACCCTCTCACACTCAATCCCGGCATCTTTTATCACTTTATAAGTTCCGCTGGTTGCTACAATCTCAAATCCAAGTTTTTTAAATGCTTTTGCAATTTCTGGCGCAAACTCTTTATCAAGGTCTGTTAGGGAGATAAATACTTTTCCGCTTGTTGGCAAGAAATTTTTAGCCGCTGCTTGTGCTTTTGCAAAGCTCTCTCCAAAGCTTTTACTAATACCCATAACTTCTCCGGTTGATTTCATTTCCGGTCCAAGAATTAAATCAGCTCCTGGGAGTTTGTTAAATGGAAATACCGCTTCTTTAACAGCTATGTGTTTTTTTAGTTTTGGTTTATAAACATTTCCATCCCACTCTACAATATTATATTTATCATAAAAATCAAGTGCTTCTTTTAATACCCTTCCATCGTTAATCTTAGGATTATAAGCCAAATTCCACATAACCCTTGTTGCAACTTTTGCCATTGGAATGCCTGTGGCTTTACTTACAAACGGTACGGTTCTACTTGCTCTTGGATTTACTTCAATAAGGTAGAGTTTATCTTTGTGAAGGGCGTATTGGATATTTAAAAGTCCTTTTACTCCAAGTTTTAAAGCAATCTCTTTTGTTGCTTTTTCAATCTCTTTTAATTTTTCTTCACTAATACTAACACTTGGCAAGCTACACGCACTATCTCCACTATGGATTCCAGCTTCTTCAATGTGTTGCATAATTCCGCCAATATACACTTCTTTGGTATCACTTATTGCATCAACATCAAGTTCAATTGCTCTATCTAAAAATTTATCAATTAATACTGGACTTTCATTACTAACACTTACCGCTTCATCCATATATTCTTTAAGTTCATCTTCGTTATAAACAATCCTCATAGCCCTTCCACCAAGCACATAGCTTGGTCTAACAAGCACTGGATATCCAATCTCTTTTGCGATTGTAAAAGCCTCTTCTTTTGTAAAAGCGGTTCCGTTTTGAGGTTGATTTAGTCCAAGCTCTTTTATAAATTCAGAAAATTTTTCTCTATCTTCGGCAATGTCAATCACTTTGGCACTAGTTCCAATGATTTTTGCACCAATACTTGTTAGCGGTTTTGCAAGTTTTAGTGGAGTTTGCCCTCCAAAATGGACAATTACCCCATCTGGATTTTCACGCTCTACTACATTTCTTACCCTCTCAAAATCAATTGGTTCAAAGTATAAAACATCACTTGTGTCATAATCGGTTGATACGGTTTCTGGGTTGCAGTTATACATTATTGTCTTAACTCCAAGGTCATTTAGCGCAAAAGCTGCGTGCACGCAACAATAATCAAACTCAATCCCCTGTCCAATCCTGTTTGGACCGCCTCCTAGGATTAATACTTTCTTTTCATCTTTTAAGTCACTCTCTCTTAGAGGAACATTTTTTGTAATGTTTGTTGATGAATAGAGATAACTTGTAGTTGTATCAAATTCAGCCGCACATGTATCAACTTCATTATAATCAAGTTCAATTCCTAATCTTTTTCTTGCATTATATACATCGTTTTCATTAACCCCGATTAACTTTGCAATCATCTTATCACTAAATCCGTAACTTTTTGCCCTTCTTAATTTTTCCTCATCATTTAAAATCTCAATATCAATTTCTTTTTCAAAATCTACTATCTCTTTAATTTGATTTAAAAACCACTTATCAATGTTTGTTAGTTCATATACTTCATCAATGCTTTTACCCATCCTAAACGCTTCTGCTACATACAAAATCCTCTCATCGTTTGGAATTCTAAGCTTTTTGATAAGTTCACTCTCATCACACTCTCTTCTATCAAATCCGCTAAGTCCGGTTTCAAGGGAGCAGAGTGCTTTTTGAATGGACTCTTTAAAGGTTCTTCCAATTGCCATAACTTCCCCAACGCTTTTCATTGAAGTAGTTAGCGTTGAATTGGCACTTGGGAATTTTTCAAATGTAAAGCGTGGAATTTTTGTAACAATATAATCAATTACTGGCTCAAAACTTGCAGCAGTTCCTGTGATGTCGTTTTTAATTTCATCTAACGTATATCCAACGGCAAGAAGGGTAGCTACTTTTGCAATAGGATAGCCTGTGGCTTTACTTGCAAGTGCTGAGCTTCTACTAACCCTTGGGTTCATCTCAATTACAACCATTCTTCCATTTTTTGGATTTATAGCAAACTGGACATTACTTCCACCAGTATCTACTCCAATCTCTCTTAAAATCGCAAAGCTTGCATCCCTTAACCTTTGATACTCTTTATCCGTTAGTGTTAGAGCCGGGGCAACCGTTATGCTATCTCCTGTATGCACTCCCATAGGGTCAAAGTTTTCTATACTACATACGATTATGCAGTTATCTTCCTTATCACGAATTACTTCCATCTCATACTCTTTCCACCCAAGGAGGCTTTCTAGTATCTCAATCTCGCTAATTGGACTTGCTTCAAGTCCCGTTTTTGCAAGTTCTTTAAACTCATCCATATTATAAGCAACTCCGCTCCCAAGTCCTCCAAGAGTATAAGCTGCCCTTACAATCAAAGGAAATCCTATCTCTTTTGCAATCTTAACAGCTTCATCAAGAGTATGGGCAGTTGCACTTTTTGCAAGGTCTAATCCGATTTTTTCAATCGCTTTTTTAAACTCTTCTCTATCTTCCCCTTTTTTAATCGCTTGGGGGTTTGCTCCAAGAAATTCTATCCCTTCAAGCATTCCTTTTTCATACATTTCCATTGCAACATTAAGTGCGGTTTGACCTCCCATTGTAGGAAGTATCGCATCAACATTTTCTTTTTCTATTATTTTTTTGACGACTTCTGGGGTAATTGGCTCAATATAAGTAGCGTCGGCAAATTCAGGGTCAGTCATAATAGTAGCCGGGTTTGAATTTATTAAAACAACTCTATATCCCAAAGATTTAAGAGTCTTTGCAGCTTGGACTCCTGAGTAGTCAAATTCGCTTGCTTGTCCTATTACGATTGGTCCTGAACCTATTAAAAGAATAGTTTTTATATCTTCTCTTTTTGGCATTGAAAACCTTTTTTATATGTAATTATACCTTAAATTATTTTTAATAGCCTTTCTAATATAGTTTAAATTATGAAAGAGATAAAGTCATTCATTTATTTTCTTATATCTTTTTTAATGTATAATTTCACCAAAAAGGAAAAATTTGAAACTACCTCAAAAGATAGAAGCTCTAAGACGTGCAAGTATTTTTAATAAAAAAACAAGAGAATATGCCATAAATGAACTTAAAAAAGATAAAAGCTACCTTAGTAAGTGTTTAAAGGAGGATTTAAAAGAAAATTCAATTTTTAGAAATTATGAGGATTATTTAGTTTCTGTGGTATTAGAAAGAGATGGAGTTATAGAGAGATTAAAGCCAATCTCTTTTGGGAGGATTTTTAATTCAAAAGAGTTTTTAAAGCTTTACCTTGAAGATTTTAAAAGGGTTCCTTTGGAGTTTAGGGTAAGGAAAGTAGGGGTTTTTGATACAGAGACTACTGATATTTTCGGATACATCCTCTCATACGCTTTTGTAATTGAGGATTTGAGTGAATTTAAGATTCAAAAAGAGGTTTATGAGCTTTTAAATCCAAAAGCAAAGATTAAAAAAGAGGCTTATGAAGTGCATAAAATAAGTGAAGAAATGGTAAAAAACAAACCTACTTTTATTGAAAAAAAGGATGAAATTTTAGCATTGTTTGATGAGGTTGATATGGTTGTTGGGCATAATGTCTTTTTTGACTTTGGAATATTAAAAAGGGAGCTTGAAAGAGCAAAGCATTTCCCAAATATTATAGAGGTGCCAATATTTGATACTATGTTTTATAGTTGGGATATTGTTGTTTTGGATAAAAAAAAGCAGCCTCGCCTCGAAGAAGCAGTGGCGTTTTTTTTAGGAAATAGGCAAGTTAACTATCATAATGCGTTAGAAGATGTAAAGATGACTTTGCAAGTTTTTAATAAATTAATTCAAGATGGAGAAAAATTCTCTTGAAAAGCTATAAAAATTTGATATAATTCACTTTACAAAGCGGGCTTAGCTCAGTTGGCTAGAGCGCCACCTTGCCAAGGTGGAGGTCGCGGGTTCGAGTCCCGTAGCCCGCTCCATTGGCGCCATAGCCAAGTGGCTAAGGCAGGGGCCTGCAAAGCCCTGATCCCCGGTTCGAATCCGGGTGGCGCCTCCATTAAGTTTTTTTTAAGAAACTTATGCTACAATTCTACCCCAAGCCCGGGTGGCGGAACTGGTAGACGCAAGGGACTTAAAATCCCTCGGGCGATTAAGCCCGTGCCGGTTCGAGTCCGGCCCCGGGCACCACTTTATGGAGAGGTGGCCGAGTGGTTGAAGGCGGCGGCCTTGAAAGCCGTTGTACGGGCAACCGTACCGTGGGTTCGAATCCCACCCTCTCCGCCACTTAATGTCTTAAAAAATTCCTAAAATTTGCTAATATATAAAGATAATTAAAATTCATACTTCCATTATTATCCCCCCAAAGTGTTTGTTGTTTAGTGATGATTAAAAATAATTTTTTAGCTTTTCTAAAAGCACCAGAGGCAACTTTAATTTTGTTTGCTTATTAGTGGATGATTAGTGCCAGAGAAAAAAAGAAGATTCAATTTATGCTAAAATTATCAAAAATTAAAGGCTATTTATGAAAAGAGGATTTACTTTGCTTGAACTTATGATTGTGATTATTATTTTAGGACTTATCGCTGGGCTTGTTTTGCCAAATGTTTTAGGACAAAGTGAGAGAGCAAAAGAGAAGCTTGTTTGTGTGCAGATGAAGAATTTAAAAAATGCACTTGATAACTTTAAACTTGAAGAAGGAAGTTATCCAACAACTCAGGAAGGATTGAGAGCTTTGATTCAAAATCCAAACCCTCAAAAATATAAAAACTATCCTCAAAATGGATTTTTAAGCTCAAATAAACTTCCAAAAGACCCTTGGGGGCATCCTTATATTTATGTAAATAATAATGGCAAAATAGATATTATCTCCCTTGGGGCTGATGGTAAAGAGGGAGGAGAGGGTGAAAATAAAGATATAAGACTCTCAGAGTGTCAAGAGTAGGTTTTAGCTTAATTGAGATTTTGATAGTTGTTTTTATTATGGGGATACTCTACTCTCTTATCTCTTTTTCAAAAATTTATATAAAACCTGTTTATTTGGAGGATTTTAAGAATGCTTTTTATCCAAATGGAGAGGTTGTGTTAAAAGATGGGAAGTTAAAAGTAGAGCCTAAAAAAAAGGTTGTTTTAGGAGATGTTAAACAATATTTTTATGATTTGAAAACTCAAAATTTTTATGAAGGGAAAGGCTTTTATTATATCCAAAAAAATGGACTTCAAAATAGCTTTATTGCGTGTGATAGGGAATTTTGTTATGTTTTTTTGCCATTTAAAATTGTAAAAGTTAGAGGATTTAGTAGGGCAAAGGAAATTTTTTTGAATAGGGAGTATTTACCAAAAGAGGGGGAGTATTATTGAGAGCTTTTACTTTAATAGAGGTTTTAATCTCCCTTTATATTGCGGTTTTGGGGGTTTTAGTTTTTTATGAGGTTGTTTATAATCATAAAAAGATTTTAACTTTTCAAGAAAGAAGAGATGATTTTTATTTAAAGGCTTCTTTAATTATGGATAAAGAAGCAAACTTTACTATTAAAAATGATTCAATTTTAAGAGAGCTTAGAAAAAAATATGAAATTAAAGTAAGAAAAGAGAATTTTAAAAGGTTTTTTGTTGAAGAGATTGAAATTTATAACAAAACAAATAGAGCAGTTTTTTATGGGTTTGGAATAAAATGAGAGCTTTTACATTAATTGAGCTTATCATTTCTATTTTTTTATTTTTTTTATTGACGCTTTTTTTGAGTGAGGCTATTTATCAAGCAAGAAATGTAAAATTTCAAAAATCTTCTTTAATCTTTACTCTAAGTAAAGTCTTGCAAGCAGATATTTTGAATGCTTCTTTTATTAAGATTGAGTCTAAAAATCCAAATTATGTTAGAATTTATCTTAAAACTCATAATTCTTTGCACTTTTTAAGAGGATGTATAAATGTGATATACTACATTTCTAAAAATCAAGATACTTTATTAAGGCTTGAATCAAAAGAGAAAGTCAAAATTCCTACCTTTAAAGAGAATTTCTTTTTGGATAAGTTTGTTAAAGGAGTTAAATTTTTTAGAGTTTATTATAAGAATGGGAGATATGGAGTTTTTATTAATAATGGCAAAGTAACTTTTTTTGAAATTTATAAAGGAATGAAATGAAAGTTAGGGCACTTAATTTAGGGTATAAACCAACAGATATTGCAGTAGGGAGTGCTAGGAGTTGTTATTTTGGAGGGGGAATTGTAACGCCAGAGAGTGTAAGTGAGTGGAAAAAGAAAAACGAGCTTTTAAACTCTATCTTTAAAGCAGGGCACCATACAACTTTGATGCACTATCATTTTACATTTTTAATTGAAGGGATAAGCCGTCTTCTTATTTGGAGACTACTTCACTCTCACCCCTTTTACAATTCAGAGCAAGTGAGCCAAAGATACGCTAAAATGAAGCCTCAAAATTTTACCTATCCAAAAAGAGCAAATAAAAAGAGTTGGCAAAACTATTATGCGAAGATGTTTTCTTATTATGAGGAGCTTATTGAGAGGTTAAATCCTGTGATTGAAAATATTTTACCAAAATTCAAAAAAAAAGAGGCGGTAAAAAAAGCCCAGGAGTTTGCAAGGTATCTTTTACCTCTTGGTATGAATGCACACCTTTATCACACAATAAATGTAATTACGGCTCTTAGGTATATAAACGCTATAAAAGTTATTCCAGAAGCGATGGATGAAGCAAAAGAGTTTAGTAAACTTATAGAAAAAGAGATGTTAAGGATTGATAAAGACTTAGCCCCTTTAATTGAGTTTGCAAAAAGTGAAGAGGTGGTATTTCCAGATATTGATATTGAGAAGATAAAAGAAGAGAAAAATATAAAAGAGAGAGTGGAGATTTTTGATATAGTAGATTATGATTTTGAATTAACTCCAAATTATGCAGGGGTTTTAAGAAGCTCTAATATCTACTTAGATGAAGCGATACTTGGGAGTTTTAACTCTTATGTTAAACTCTCTCTTAGTGCTGATGCTCAAAACCAAAGACACCGCCGCTCCCCTGCAATTCGTCCAAAACTAAAAGATATTTATAAAAGAGACTTTTATACCCCAGCTATTATCTCTTTAAATAAAGAAGTGGAGAAAATTTATAAAGAGGCTGTTGAGTTTAGTTATGACTTTTTTGAAAAAGAGAAAGAGGTTTTAGGATTTAGTGAGGCTGCTTATGCTCTTTTAAACGCTCATAACATAGAAATAGTAGAACATAACGACTTTCAGGAGTTTGCCCATAAAGCTCAAATGAGGCTTTGTTATAACGCCCAAGAGGAGATTTTTGATATTGTTTATGAGCAGGTTAGGCAGCTTAAAAAAGCGGGAGTAAAAGCAGCCAATAAGTTTTTGCCGCCTTGTGCTCTAAGGTATCAAGAGGGTATTAGACCAATTTGTCCAGAAGGCGAGAGATTTTGCGGGGTTAAAGTGTGGAAACTTGGGTTTGATGAATATAAAAGGATTATATAATGAATGAAAAGATTTTTTTTGAAAGGATTAATAAAATTAATCCGAAAATTCTTGATGGATTAAAAGAGAAAAAAGAGTTTTCTTTTAGGATAAACAGACATAAAGCCGGACTTGAAGCAGTGGATGAATTAAAAAAAGAGGGGTATAACCCCAAAAAAGTTGAGTGGAGTGATTGGGTTTATACTCTGCCAATGGAAGAGAGGAAAAAAGTTACAAAGTCAAAGCCTTACACTTCAAATAAAATCTATATTCAAAATCTCTCATCAATCATTGCAGCAGACGCTCTTGATATTGATGAAGATGACTGGGTTTTAGACCTTGCGGCAGCTCCTGGTGGGAAGAGTTTGATTTTTAGTGAAAAGGCAAAAAAAGTTAGTGCAGTTGAGCCGGATAAAAAAAGATTTTTTAGGATGAAAAGAAACTTTAAAGAACACGGAGCAAAAAACATTCAAACATACAATAAAGACGGGCGTTTTGTATATAAAGCAACGGGGGAGATGTTTGATAAAGTGTTTTTAGATGCACCTTGCAGCAGTGAAGCTCATATTGATTTAAATGAGGGGATTACCTGGTGGAATTTAAAAAGGGTAAAAAGATTTTCAAAGCTTCAAAAAGATTTGATTATTTCAGCATTTGAGAGTTTAAAACCGGGTGGAGAGATGATATATGCAACTTGTACTTTTTCTCCTGAGGAGAATGAAGAGGTGATTGATTTTCTTTTAAACAGATACGATAATGCTGAGGTTATTGAAGTAAATCTTCCAATTAATAATATTCAAGAGGGTATTACTAAATGGGATGATAAAGAGTATAAAAAAGAAGTTAAAAAGTGTGTTAGGATTTTACCAAAAGACGCTTATAGCGGGTTTTTCTTTGCAAAAATAAAAAAGAAGTAGGCTATTTGCCAAACTTCTCTTTTGCTTCTTTTAGTGCTGCAATTACATCATCTATATTTTCATACGGAATATGAGCTTTCCAATCAGGTTTTGTTTCTTCTCCATCAAGAGAAATTCCAATACTCACAACAGGTTTTGAGTTTTCTCCGTATGGCTCTTCAATATGAGAGATTGTAATTATCCCTTCTTTTGTGTTTGCAAGTGGAATTGTTTTTAGAAGTTTTGTTTTTTTCATTTTCCCCTCCTTTTTGTTTATTATAACAAAAACTTATATTTTTTTTATAAAATCTTCAATCTCTTTTTGCAAATGTTTTAAGTCTTTTGAATTGTCTATTATAAAATCGGCTAAAGATTTTTTTTCTTCAATATCCATTTGGTTTTTTAAAATTGATTCAACCTCTTCTTTTGAGGCGTTGTCTCTTTGCATAACTCTTTTTATCTGAATTTCTTTTGGGGCATAAACTACTAAGACTTTATTAAATTCTTTGTAGTTTTGCTTTTCAAAATAAAGCGGCAGGTCTACAAAGTAGGGGATGTTGTCTTTTTCATACTTTTTTGCCGTTTCAATAACTTTTTTTTTGACTTCTGGCAAAATTATATCTTCAAGCTGTTTTAGCTTTTCTTTGTTGTTAAAAACTATTTTTCTAAGTTTTTTTCTATTTGTTGTGCTAAAAAGTTTTTTTATTGTCTCTTTTTTCTCTTCAAAAACTTCTTTGCTTATTTTATCTGCGTCAATTATTTTATATCCATAAAGCTTCAAAAAAGAAGCTACGGTGCTTTTTCCAGTCCCTATTCCTCCTGTTAGGACGATTGCGTTTTTAAAGTCTGATGACATCTTTTATCTCTTCAAAAATGTATTTTGGAAGCGTAAAAGATGAAATATGCATATCTGTTGTGTAATAATCTGTATTTTCCACAAAGTCGCTTCTGTGGCGTATTATATCTGCTGTTGGGTGAAATTTTTTGCTTGCAAATACAAGAGGTTTTGCGTTTAGGTTTTTGTCTAAATAAAAATAAGGCATTACAATCCAGAAAAGTTTGCTTAGGTTTGCAAAAAGGTCTCTATCAGTTAGGCTTTTTGGAGTTGTTATATAAATTCCTTTATCATTTAGTTTTTCATAGATTTTTAGAATATCACTTGGAGTTTCTTCTATAATTAAATCATAATTTGTAGAATCATCTTCCGTGTGGATATCAAATGAGGTTATTGTTATTTTTTTAAATTCATCTTTAAGCTCATTTGGCACTAAAATTTTTGTTCCCTCACTCGTGCATCCTCCAACAAGTGCCATCATTTCGTTTTTTGCATTCATTATTTTCCTTTTTTTGGCTTAATATATCAAAAAAATTGGATTTTTCAAAAAAATTTGATATATTCAGATAAATTTTATCTTAAAAGGTTAAAGATGATAGTTCATCTTTGTTGCAGTGTTGATGCGGGATATTTTTTAAAAAGGTTAAAAGAAGAGTTTCCAAATGAAAAAATTATAGGCTATTTTTACGACCCAAATATCCATCCCTACTCTGAATTTAAGCTTCGTTCTCTTGATACCAAAAGAATTTGTGAAAGACTTGGGATAGAGTATGTTGAGGGGGAGTATGATTATCTTACTTGGTATCAAAAAACAAAAGGACTTGAAAATGAGAAGGAAAAGGGGGTTAGATGTAGCGTCTGTTTTGATTTGAGCCTTGAAAATGCTGCTGAGTTTGCCAAAAAAATTAATGACAACAAAGTAACAACTTCTCTTCTTATGTCGCCTATGAAATCTCACGAGCAGTTAGAAATCATTGGAAAGGTTGTAAAAAGAAAATACGGGGTTGAATTTATAAAAGTTGATTACAGAAAAAAAGGCGGCACTCAGGCTCAGCAGGAGTTTGCCAAAGAAAATCAGCTTTATAGGCAGGATTATTGTGGGTGTTTGTATGGAATTTGGCAGCAAAAAAGCAATCAAGAAATTATTGATGAGCTTATATCTCCTTTTCCTTTTCAAATACTTCCAAGTTCTATTGAAGAGAAGCTTGAATTTTATGAAAACAGGCTAAAACTTGAAGAAAACAATGTTAAATACAAAATTGTCAAAGAAAAATTTTTAAATTATAGACTCCTTAAATCAACTCTTAAAAAGAAAAATAACACAATTTCTCACTATACTCTTTTTTACTCATACCTTAATAGACCTCAAAGAGTGAAAATTGATTTTATAAAAGATAATATAGCTTATGCAAACAGGGCTGAGGTGATTTTTATTGATTTAAAAAAGTTAAAAGAGATTTTAAATAAAAATTTTGAAAATGTAAAAGAGCTTTTTAAAAAGCCTTTAAGAATTGAAGAAGAGATTAAAATTAGAAAATATTTAACTAAAAACGAATATAGCCTCTCACCAATAATTATTTTAGATAAATTTGAAGATATAAGATATGATATTGAGATAGATGCAAAAATCTATCCTGATACAAAAGAAATTTTGATAAAATTTTAATAAAAAAGGCTAAGAATGGTTTTTGATATAAATCAAATTCAAGAAATGCTTCCTCATAGATATCCTTTTTTATTAGTTGATAGAATAACAGAGGTTAAAGAAGGTGAATTTGTAAAAGGTTATTTAAATGTTTCAATAACAAATGCGGTTTTTCAAGGTCATTTTCCGGGACATCCTATTTATCCTGGGGTTTTAATTATTGAAGGAATGGCTCAAACTGGTGCTATTTTACCTTTTACAATTGAAGATAAAGAGAAGTTAAAAAATAAAGTTGTCTATTTTATGAGTATTGACAAAGCAAAGTTTAGAAAACCGGTAAGACCAGGCGATAGACTTGAATACAAAGTCTCTACTATAAAGCATAGGGGAAAAATTTGGCATTTAAAAGGTGAAGCTTATGTTGATGGGGAGCTTGTGGCAGAAGCTGAGCTAAAAGCTATGATAGTGGATAAGTAATGAGTGCTATTGTAAAAGGGAAAATTGGCAAAAATTGTAAGATTGGAGAAGGGGTTATTATTGGAGAGGATGTTGTAATTGGAGATAATTGCATAATAGAGCCTTATGCCATAATTACTGGATATACAATAATTGGGAATAACAATCACATCTATTCTCACGCAGTCCTTGGAAGCGAGCCGCAAGATTTAAAATATAAAGGGGAAAAAACTAAGCTTATTATAGGTAATAATAATAAAATCCGTGAATTTACTCTTATAAATCCAGGGACTCTTGGAGGCGGAGGAGTTACAAAAATTGGTGATGATAATTTACTGATGGGATATGTACATGTTGCACACGATGTAAAAATTGGTAATAATTGTATCTTAGCAAACGCAGCAACCTTGGCAGGTCATGTTGAGCTTGAAGATTATGTGGTAATTGGAGGGATGACGCCAATTCATCAGTTTGTAAAGATTGGTGAGAGTGCAATGGTTGCAGGTGCAAGTGCTGTTAGTCAAGATATTCCTCCTTATTGCTTAGCAGAAGGTAACAGAGCAAAAGTTAGAGGACTTAATTTAACAGGGCTTAGAAGAAGATTTAGTGATAGAAAGATTATTGATGAGTTAAAAAAGGCATATAAAGAGCTTTTTTTATCAAAAAGACCGATAAAAGAAGTGGCAAAAGAGCTTTTAAATTCTCAAAATCCGTATGTTAGACATTTGGCTGAATTTATAATCAATTCAAAAAGGGGAATTCCTTATGATAGAGAGATGTAGTTTTTGTGGAAGTGTAGAGAGTGAAGATAATCCTTTATTAGCGTCGCCAGACAATAAGGCGTTTATTTGTAAAAATTGTATCTTACAAGCGTATGATATTGTTATGAAGGCGGTTAAAAAAAATCAGCCAAGTAAAGAATTTAAGCTTTTAACTCCAAAAGAGATAAAAGCTTATTTAGACCAATATGTAATAGGACAAGAGAAGGCTAAAAAAATTGTAGCGGTTGCGGTTTATAATCATTATAAAAGAATCTTATTTGGCAAAGATAGCGATGTAGAAATTCAAAAGTCAAATATTTTAATGATAGGTCCAACAGGAAGCGGTAAAACTCAAATTGCAAGGACTCTTGCAAAACTTCTTGATGTGCCATTTGCAATTGCTGATGCCACAAGCCTCACAGAAGCTGGGTATGTGGGAGAAGATGTAGAAAATGTCCTTTTAAGACTTATTCAAGCAGCCGATGGGGATGTTAAGAAGGCTGAGATGGGGATTTTGTTTATTGATGAGATTGATAAGATTGCAAGAAAAAGTGAAAACCCATCAATTACCAGAGATGTAAGTGGGGAAGGAGTTCAGCAAGCCCTTCTTAAAATTATAGAAGGGAGTATTGTGAACGTCCCTCCAACAGGAGGTAGAAAACATCCTCATCAAGAGTTTATCCAAATTGACACTTCAAACATTTTATTTATTTGCGGTGGTGCATTTGAGGGGCTTGATGAGATTATTAAAAGAAGACTTGAAGGAAGTAGCGTAGGTTTTTTAGCTTCAACTAAGAAAAATTTAAGCAAAGATGAGGTGCTTGATTTTGTAGAGCCAGAAGATTTAGTGAAATATGGACTTATTCCAGAGCTTGTAGGAAGACTTCCAGTAATTGCTACTTTAAAAGAGCTTAGTGAAGAAGATTTGATAAGAGTTTTGACTGAGCCAAAAGATGCTTTAATTAAGCAATATAAAGAACTTTTTAAACTTGATGGGGTTGAGCTTGAATTTGAAGAGGAAGCTTTAAGAGCAATTGCTAAAAAAGCAATTGAGAGAAAAACGGGAGCAAGAGGGCTTAGAGCAATTTTAGAAGAAGCTATGGTAGATATTATGTTTGAGTTGCCAGAGTATAGAGGAAGCAAAATTATTATTACAAAAGATGTAATTGAAAAAGGTGCAAAGCCTATTATTATAAAGGGAAGTGATGTTTCTAAGTAAGATACTTGGATTTTTTAGTAATGACTTGGCTATTGACCTTGGGACTGCAAATACTCTTGTTAGTGTAAAGGGTAAAGGCATTGTAATAAATGAGCCAAGCGTTGTGGCTATTAAAGCTGATAAGCATAAAAATAGAGTGCTTGCGGTTGGTAAAGAAGCGAAAGATATGATTGGTAAAACTCCAAAGGATATTATTGCAATAAGACCTATGAAAAATGGAGTAATAGCTGATTTTGATATTACCGAGGAGATGATAAGATATTTTATTAAAAAAGTACACAATAGAAAATCTCTTATTCATCCAAGGATTGTTATTTGTGTCCCTTATGGACTAACGCAAGTAGAAAGAAAAGCAGTTAAAGAATCAGCAATGAGTGCTGGGGCAAGAGAAGTATTTTTGATAGAAGAACCAATGGCTGCGGCAATTGGTGCTGGACTTCCAGTAAAAGACCCCCAAGGAAGTATGGTAATTGATATTGGAGGGGGTACTACTGAGATTGGAGTAATTTCTCTTGGAGGACTTGTTGTTAGTAAGTCAATAAGGACTGCTGGGGATAAGTTTGATAAATCAATTGTGGATTACATTAATAAAAAGTATAACTTAGTAATTGGAGAGAGGACTGCTGAGGAAATTAAAATAGAAATTGGAACTGCTATTCAGCTTGATAAAGAACTTAAAATGTTAGTAAAGGGTAAAAATAGAATTACTGGACTTCTTGAAACTATTACAGTTACTAGTGAAGATGTTAGAGAGGCTTTAAAGGAGCCTATAAAAGAACTTGGAGAAGCTTTAAAGGAAGTCTTAGAACAAACCCCTCCGGATTTGGCAGGTGATATTGTGGAAAATGGAATTGTTTTAACTGGTGGGGGAGCTTTATTAAGAGGGATTGATAAATATTTTAGTGACCTTGTCTCTTTACCAGTTTTTGTAGCAGAGGAGCCTCTTTTAGCAGTAGCAAGAGGGACTGGTATGGCGCTTGATCAGATTGATTTGTTATCTAATGTAGAGGAGTAATTTATTTTGAATAAATTTTACCTCTTTTTGCTTCTTCTTTTTTTCCTTATTTTTTCTCAAATTTATTTAGTTAAAAAGGAATTTATTATAGTAGGTAATAAAATAAGAGAAGTAGTAAATACAATGACTAATAGTATAACTTCTCAAATTAATTTAATCACTAATGTAAAAAAAGAGATTGAATATCTAAAAAAAGAGAACAAAATTCTAAATCAAAAGCTTGCAAAGTGTTATGAAGTCCAAGCTATTTGTAAAAATTTAAGAGAATTTAAATTTTTGAATTTGCCTTCTTTATATTTTGTCAAAGCAATCTCTTATGCGAGTTTACCTAATTTTTCAGAAATTTATGTTTCGTATCCTAAAAAAATTTCTATTCCAAGAGGTTTAGTGTATAATAATTTTGCAGCTGGAATTGTTGTTAAAAATTTTGGAGATTATTCTCTTGCTTATCTTAATCAAAATCCAAAAGTCTCTTATACGGTTATGATTGGAGAGGAGGAAGTGCCTGGTATATTTTATGGTGGGGAGATGAAAATAAAGTATATTCAAAAGTTTGCAAAAATAAAAGTAGGTGATATTGTAAAAACGAGTGGACTTGATAAAGTATTTTATAAAGGTGCGTTAGTAGGAAAAGTAGTAAAAATAGAAAATAAAAAACTTTACAAAGAAGCAATTATTAAACCCTATTATAATAAGTTAACTCCAAGTTTTTTTTATGTAGTTGAGGGAAGAGAATGAAAAAGAGTTTATTAATAGTTACGGTTTTATTTTTAAGTGGATGTGCGTCTAGACATCCTTGTCTTGATAAAAAAGAAGTTTGTCTTAATGATTGTAAAAGAATCTATTCCACAATGGGAGTTGAATATAATATTTGCAAAAGTGCTTGTTATACTTCTTATGGTATTTGTAAAGCAAAAGGAAAAATAAAAAAAAATTTCTAAGTTAAGGATTTCCATAATTTAGGGGCTTTTAGAAAAATCAAGAAAAATTTTACAAAAAAAAGCAAAAAACACTTGACAAGAGGATAAAAATTTTATATACTTTC
>Ga0256836_1000198_pt1 | contig 36200 bp, 39 predicted proteins | sample 4561380metaG_FD_185974 | JGI IMG/M metagenome (GOLD analysis project Ga0256836, IMG submission 185974) | Hydrothermal vent microbial communities from Guaymas Basin, Mexico - 4561-380 | ecosystem: Environmental > Aquatic > Marine > Hydrothermal vents | place: Mexico: Guaymas Basin | collected...
TCTCACCCCTCCCTCAATCTCGCGGAGAAAAGGTTGGGGAGGGGCCTTAAAAAGGTATTCAATCGAGCGAGCGGTAGATGATTACCCCAATCAGCGACGCAAGGGCAACGAGAAACAGCAACACGAGGCTCATCAGCTTCCCGACGTGCGACGAGTCGGTGAAGCCAGCTATCACCAGCAGGAAGAACACCGCAACGAGGAGAAGGCCGAGCTTCTCGAAGAGGCCTTCGTACCTATTAAGTTTGCCAACTATCACTTCAAGTCCATATTTTCACCCCCATTTGGTGCTCTCTAAAAACCGAATTGGTACGAAAATATAAAAACGCATCGCTAAAGCTCGATGACCTTGCCCACGTGCAGGGGTTCGACCCTGTTTCCAAGCCGACAACGGAGGTAGGCGAAGCTCTCGAGCCCCGTGCAGTGGCCCGCGTAGAGCCTGGCTTTGACGTTTTTGAGGACGTCCTCAAGCAGTTCCTCCTTCGCGCCAACCAGGTGCAGTCCACCGATTAGGGCCTTCACCGGCTTTCCGCTGACCTTCTCGGCGTGCCTGACGATGTTAATCACTCCCGAATGCCCGCAACCGGTGATTACGACCGTTGAATCGCCGAGGTCGAGGATGAGCGCCATGTCGTCCCTAACCGGGTCCTTCGTTCCATCTGGGAAGTAGCCGACGGCCCTGTCCCAGGTTATTCTTTCAATCTCTCCGGAGCTCATGAACCCCTCCGCGAACTCAAACGGACCTTCCCTCAGAACGAACTCGGCGCCGAGTTCCTCAAGCTCCTCCCGCGTGAAGGGAATTCCAATCTCCCTCCTCCTTGGCTTCAGGGCAATCCTCCTCTGGAAGATTCCGGGGTGGGCGATTACCTTCAGCGGCTTCGAGCGGGCCTCCAAGAGTGCCTTCAATCCTCCAGTGTGGTCGTAGTGGCCGTGGGTGATGAAGAGGTAGTCTATCGAGTCCGGCTCGATTCCAAGAGCTTCCATGTTGTTGAGAAGAACCTTCCCGTCCGTTCCAGTATCGACGAGCACCCTAACGTCCCCACGCTCCACGAGGGCTGAGAAACCGTGCCCGCCGAGGAGGCCCTTCCGGAAACCCGAGTGGTTTTCGTAGAGGACGGTAACCTTCATACTCACCACCACGAAAAGTTTATGTTCTCCCCCGTTTTAAATCAAGCTGTGGTAGACATGGGCACGCCTATAGAAGCGCTCCTCTCGGGGCTCATCGTTGCGCTGACGTCGTGGCTTCCCCTCAACCCCGAGGCGAACTGGGTCTCCCCGCTGGTCGAGGGCTATTCCTCCTTCCTCGTTCCGGCCTACCTCGGTGTAACGTTCGCCGTTCTGTTCCGCTTCAGGGAGAGGTTTTCTAGGCTCCTTCTTGAAGCGATGAAGGGCATCTACGAGGCCGAGCTCAAGTACCTCTTCTTTGCGACCCTCTTCACGGTTCTGATAGGGCTCCCAGCCTCGAGATTTTCATGCAGGGTTTCGGCCCAAACTTCTGCGCTCCTCAACATCACCATCGGGGGGGCGATTATCCTTTTGGCCGTCCTCAACCCGGCGAAGAATCCGCTCAAAGAGCTTGACAGGAAGCTCCCGGAACAGCCGAGCATACTCGACTCCCTCTCCGCCGGAATCCTTCAGGGGTTTGCCCTGCTCGGCCCACTCACGAGAACGGGCACAGTCACCCTCGGGCTCCTTCTGCCGGGCCACAGCGCTAAGAAAGCCCTCCAGTGGGGTTTCATGGTGGCACCGGCCTACTTAATCCTTCGTCTCGTTCAGTTCGGGAGCTGGCAGTCGAGCGACCCGGCGTGGGTTCCCTTTACCGCCTTTGCCTCTGCCTTCTTCGGGAGCCTGTTGCTGATGCCTCTCCTTGAGCGCATGGCCGAGAGAAACGGAAGGTACTTCCTAATCTCCTTCGGTTTGGTTGCCGTCGTTGTCTACGCTCTGGAGGTGGTGATGTGAAGGGTGTAATCCTCGCGGCTGGAAAGGGTGAAAGGCTTCGCCCTCTCACGGACGACAGGCCGAAAGTTGTTCTCAAGGTCGCCAACCGGCCGATAATCGAGTACGTCCTCGAGAACCTGTACCCCTTTGTTGACGAGTTCGTGATTGTGGTTAGGTACCGGAGCGAGTGGATAAAGAAGACCCTTGGGGACGAGTTCGGGGGCAAGCCGATAACCTACGTGGAGCAGTTGCCAGGGGAGGGGACGGCGAAGGCCATAGAGAGCGCCAAGGAGAGCGTGGAGGACGAGTTCATAGTTGCAAACGGCGACATCTACTTTGAGGAGGAGGCGGTTAGGGAGCTCGTCTCGGCCTTCAGGAGGGAAAAAGCGGACGTTGCAATCGTCGTCAAGCACTTCGAGGATTTAAGCCACTTCGGCAAGGTCGAGGTTGAAGGCTCAAGGGTAACGCGCATAGCAGAAAAGCCCGGCAAAATAGCGGGTTACGCCAACCTCGGTATCTACGCCTTCCGTTCGAGCGTCTTCGAATTCATAGAGAAGACCGGTTTGAGCGAGCGCGGGGAGTACGAGATAACCGACACGATTAACCTCATGATTGACGCCGGGCTTAAGGTTGTGGCGGTTCCATACGAGGGCTACTGGAACGACGTCGGAAGGCCGTGGAATTTACTTGAGCTCAACGAATATCTGCTCAAGAACAGGCTCAAGCACGAGATTAGGGGAACGGTCGAGGAAGGGGCGGTGATAGTTCCCCCCGTTGAAATCGGCGAGGGAACGGTGATCAGGAGCGGGGCATACATAATCGGGCCGGTGAAGATTGGCAAGAACTCCAGGATAGGGCCGAACTGCTTCATAAGGCCCTACACGAGCATTGGCGACAACTGTCACATCGGCAACGCAGTCGAGATTAAGAACTCCATCATAATGGACAACAGCAACGCACCGCACCTCAACTACGTCGGCGACTCGATAATAGGCGAGAACACGAACCTCGGCGCGGGGACGATAACGGCAAACCTGAGGCACGACAGGGGCAACGTCAGGGTTGAAATCAAGGGCAAACTCGAGGACAGCGGCAGACACAAGCTCGGGGCGATAATCGGGCACAACGTAAAGGTTGGTATCAACGTCAGCATCTATCCGGGCAGGAAGATTGGGAGCAACTCTTTTATAGGGCCGGGCGTTATCCTTGACCGCAACGTCCCGCCAAACAGCCTCGTGGTAGTGAGGCAGGAGAAGTTGGTGATGGAGAGATGAGCATCCCTGGAAGCAACCTCATACCCTACCTCAACTTCATTTCAAGGTGGGCACTTTTCGTTGCCGTTGCTTACAAAGCCTATGAAACTCGGGATAAGGGGTGGGTCTTAATCAGTACTGCGTTCTTTATAAACGCATTTGACGTTGAGAATTACGTTCTAAATCCCCTCGGAGTTCACCTGAATCCAGAGGCCTACGTTATAGCATCTAAAGTTTCAAACTTCTTCTTTGGAATTCTTTTGATTTGGGGGGCATTCCACCTGAAGTACGGGAAGACCGATTTCAGGCACACGGTTTACATCTCCATTCTAGCCGTTGCCTCGTACATCTGGCTCTTTCTTCTCGCGACCGATATCTTCAAGAGCCCAACCCAGGAGTCAATACTTCCCTCCCTAGTTCTCGGAGGGTCTCTTGTCTACCTCGGCTGGGTTCTGGATAAATACGTTATCTCTCGCGAAACGCCGGAAGCCATGTTTCCCTGGGGCCTTATTCTGCTTGGCGCCCTCAACATAACCTACCCCGTCACGAGGTTTATAGACTGGTTCGCTCCCATTGGGTTCTTTCTCGGAGGAGTATTCCGTCTAATGGCCGCTATTGGTGCGGTGAAGTTCGTGTTCTATCCCGTAACCCCCGTCAAAGCGGACGGAGAACTTCCACCCCAGAAAGGAGTCTTCCTCTTCCGCTCCAGAGAAGAGGCCTTCAGAAAGCTCGGCAAGCTGTGGGCCATGCCCGGAACCGTCGTCCTAACAAGGGAAGACCTGAGAACTTTAAAGAACTCGTTGAATCCTGAGACCCTCGTATTCTGGGTCACGCGCGCGAAGGAGGGCAAGCTGGAGGAGAGGCCACAGGTTTACGCCATAAGCCCGACGAAAATTGAAATCCTCACCGATTTAATAGCCCGTGCACTGGCCCAGGGCTACAGAACGATATACGTCGAGGCCTTCGAGTACTTAATGCTTGAGAACGGCTTCGAGAACGCGGTCAAGTTCCTCCTAAACCTCAAAGACAGGGTTGTTGCAGAGGGAGGAGCACTAGTTCTTGTGATAAACCCAGAGGTCCTCAACGAGAAACAGAGAAGGATAATAGAAAGGGAGTTCGAGGAGCTCAGCTGAGGCCGAGCTTTTCGAGGAACCTCTTGGCGTAACGCGTGTCCTTTTCCAATTCTGCCTTTTGGAGGAGCTGCCTCTCGATGGCCCTCAAAGCGTCGTGAACCGCCTGTATCGCTCCCCAGGTTTCGCCGGTGGCAACGAAGACGCCCCTGTCGGTGACGACCCTCATCCTGGCCTGGTAGAGGTGAACTCCCCTGAACTTCTCGGGGAAGCGCCTGATGTAGAGGTATATTATACCCTCCTGACCGAGTAAATCCTCATAGCCGTCGACGAAGCGCTTGATGTCCTCGATTATCCTTTCCCTCGTAAAGTCGCTGAGTATCGAGGCGTCACCGCCGAGCTGAAGGTAGAACCTTGCCTCCTTCTCCGTCATCTTCGAGATGGGCAGGAGTAGGTCCTTGACGGTGAGTATTCCGACGACCTTGTTGTTCTCGTTGACGACGACGAGGCCGTCTATGTCGTTGTCCTTCATCGTGGCGACCGCTTCCCTGACCTTCGCGTCCGGGAGTATGGTTATGACTCCCCTAATCATCACGTCGCGGAGGGGCATGCTGAAGGGCGGTATCTTCTCGCCGGCCAGCTCACCGGCCTTGGCCCTGAAGCGGGGCTTGATGAACCTAACGATTAGGTCGTGGAGCGTGACGAGGCCCTCAAGTCTTCCCTCCTCGTCAACTATCGGAATCCTCGATATCGCGTGGTCGCGCATCGTTGCGAGGGCCTTGGCGACGGTGTCGTCTGGCTTGAGGGTTATGACGTCCTTGGTCATGAACTCCTCAACTTTTCTCTTTCCGAAATCACCCTCGGCGACTCTATCGAGAACGGCTATATCGCTTATTACGCCTATGATTTCAGCCTTGCTCTCCCCGACGGGGAGAGAGCGGAGGTCAACCTCCATCATGAGCTTTGCCGCTTTGCTCAAGTCCTCGTCAGGCTTTATAACCGGAGCAGGTTTGTAAACGTCCCTAACCTTGGCCTTGGTTGGGTCCCACTTGAGGTGGGAGCGGATAATCAAGTCCTGGGTCAGAACGCCTTTGTACAGGTTTCCATCAAACACCAGAATGAGGTCGGGGTCCTCCTTTTCGAAGATTCCTATCGCCTCAGAAAGGGGGGCGTCGATGTCTATCTTCTGGAACCTGTCCGTCATTACCTCCTGCACCTGAATTCCGACCATTTCTGCCACCTCCTGCAATTTATATATTGGTTCTCCTGGGATTTAAACCTTTGCAACCGGCGACATTTTAGTTAACTTAGGTTAATAAAGTTTTCGCGGAAAGATTTATAAAACCGGTTAGCAAACCAAAGACCGCGCCGGGGTAGCCTAGCCTGGGAAGGCGCGGGACTCGAGATCCCGTGGGCGTCCGCCCACCAGGGTTCAAATCCCTGCCCCGGCGCCAATCAACTGCCGAGCCCGTTGGGGGTTCCTACTCAAATTTCTACCCTTCTATCGTTTTCGACCATCAAAAACGTCCTTCGGACGTTGGGAAACAGAAAACATAACTCAATTCGGTGTGTTTGAAAGAACCCGTAACTTAGCGCCAAAGTTGAAACCGAGATGCTGACTTTTCCATCCCCATACGGGGGGTTCTTCCCCCACTTCTCATAACATCCCCCAATAGAAGCGCGGGACTCAAGATGTTGTAGCCATTTTAAAACAAAAGAGAAGGGAGTTCACGTCGTTATGTACGCCCCGTCCTTCTCGACTATGACCGTGTGCTCGAACTGGGCCACCATACCGCCTCTGACCTCGCGCAGTATCGGGTAGCTGTATATCGCACCAGCCTTGTCCAGCTGTGCGAGTGCCATCTTGAGCTGTCCCTCAGGCATAAAGCCCTGGAGCCAGCGGTATGCGAAAGGCAGGGTCTTGTACTCGCGCTTGATGTGCATGAGCAACCTTCTCGCCTGGAGCATTCTGACCGGCCTGTCGCGGACGTACATGAAAATCAGCGCCGGCGGGACCTCTATCACCTGCCCCGCGCCGGTCGTCGCGAAGGGCTCTATCGCAAAGACGTCTCCCTCCTGGAGAACATATGTATCCGCCTGCCTGTAAACGTTCGGAATGCTGACCCCCGCGTGGAGCTTGTAGCGCTCAACCTTGTGACCGCTGAGGTTAACTATCGGGTTGAAGCCCTTACCGCGTATCGTCTCCTCGATGGCCTTTGCAACGTCCCTAACCATCACTCCAGCCCTGACGGTCGCTATGGCGTTCTCAAGGGCTTCCCTCGCCGCTTCCATTAGCTCGTCTTCCTCCATTCCGACGCGGAACGTCACCGCGGTGTCCGCTATGTAGCCATCAACGTGAACGCCGAGGTCGAGCTTGAGGTAGTCGCCCTCCTTGAGGACGGTATCGTCGCCCCTGTATGGGGTGTAGTGCGCCGCCACCTCGTTGAGCGAGAGGTTGCATGGGAAGGCCGGCTTCCCGCCGAGTTCAACTATTCGTTTCTCAACGAACTCCGCTATGTCGTAGAGCTTCGTACCCGGTTTAATTAAGTCAACAACCTCTTCTTTAACCTTCCTTGCTATCTCCCCTGCCCTAATCAGTGCTTCCCGTTCGTCCACCTCTACCACCGACCCAAGTGGTGTTAGGTTCCCCTTAAACCTTACGAAAAACCTTTTATTCTCGCCACCCTTAGGCGAGACGGTGAGGCGATGCTCGAATTCAGAAAGCGCATCAACGTCTCTACTGACCTCTTCGTCGTTAAGAACCTCATAGGCTCAATCCTTCAAGGAGTCGGTCTCGCCTACCTCTTTCCGGTGCTCCTGGTATGGTTTTACCCAGACCAGATTGAATACGTCCCGTACTTCGCCATTCCAGGAATGGGATGCGTTCTTTTTGGTGCCTGGCTGAGCAGACACTCAAGCAAGGTCGAGGACGTTAACCTAAGACAGGCCATGATTGCGGCCGCTTTCACCTGGCTCTTCGCGTCCTTCGTGAGCGTCGTCCCCTTCATGAGGATAGCAAACATGAGCTTCGTGGATTCTTACTTCGAAAGCATGAGCGCGTGGACGGGAACGGGACTTACGATGATGAGTAACCTCTCCAGCTATCCGAAGATACTTCTCTTCTGGCGCGCGTGGATGCAGTGGCTCGGTGGAATTGGAATAGTCCTCGTCGCACTGACGATTCTAATTCGCCCTGGAGTTGCCGCGGCGAGGCTCTACAGAGCCGAGGCGAGGAGCGAGAGGATACTTCCCAACCTCGTCAACACCTCAAAGGTTATCTTCGAGATTTACCTTGCCCTCACGCTCGTCGGCGCTTACCTGTACTACATAAACGGGATGAACCCATTTGACGCCCTCACCCACGCGATGACAGGCCTTGGAACAGGTGGTATGAGCACCCACGACCAGAGCATAGGCTTCTTCCACAGCCCTGCAATCAATGCAATAACGATTTTCCTGATGATAATGGGTGCCGTCAACTTCACCGTTCACTACAAGCTCTTCAAGAGCAAGTCTCTGAAGCCCTTTTTTGAGGACATCCAGGTCCGCTACATGTTTCTTTTCCTTATCCCCGCCATCGCGATAATTGCTTACAGCCTCTACCAGGTGGGGGACTCCGTTGGTCAGGCCCTTCAGGGGGCGATATTCCACGCGGTCTCGGCCATCAGCTGTACCGGGTTCCAGATAACGAGTCTCTCGAACTACCCCGAGGTCGCGAAGTTCATAATCGCGATTCTCATGGTTATCGGAGGCGGTGCGGGAAGCACTGCCGGTGGAATCAAGCTCATCCGCGTTACCCTGATGTACGAGAGCCTGAAGTGGACTATTGAGAGTGCCATCCTTCCGAGGGGAGCCGTGATAAAGAGGAAGGTTGGCAACTACGTCTTCAGCGAGGAAGACATACAGGAGGTTATGAGCTTTACGATGACGTACCTCGCGTTCATTCTCTTCGGCACTGTTTACACTATGCTACGCGTTAAGGCCAGCCTCGCGAACGCGCTCTTCGAGGTTGCTTCGGCCCAGGGCAACGTCGGGCTGAGCATCGGTATAACCTCACCGACCATGCCCGTTGACCTGAAAGTTCTCTACATCCTTCTCATGTGGATTGGCAGGCTGGAGATATTCTCAACCCTGGTGTTCATAATCAGCATAGCGTTCCTGCTCCCGAGGGTGGCGAGGAAATGATTGAACTCAGGGACGTGACGTTCAGGTATCCGCGCTCAAAAAACCCTGCCCTAATGGGTGTAAGCCTTAAAATAGGAGATGGCGAGTTCGTGGGAATCCTCGGCCCGAGCGGGAGCGGTAAGTCAACGCTCGCGCTAACGCTGAACGGGATAATCCCCAACTCAATTAGGGGAGCGTTCTCGGGAGAAGTCGTTGTCAGGGACCCGAAAACTGGGAGAACCTTCAAAACGACGGAAACACCGGTTTCAAAGCTCTCAACTCTCGTCGGTCTCGTCCTCCAGAACCCTGAGAGCCAGCTGTTCAACATGACGGTTGAGGATGAAGTTGCATTCGCCCTTGAAAACCTCGGCCTTCCAAGGGAGGAGATAGCGGAAAGGGTTGAGTGGGCGCTCAAGGTGGTCGGTCTCGAGGGCCTCGAAGATGAGTTTCCGCCAAACCTCAGCGGGGGGGAGAAGCAGAGGTTGGCCATAGCGTCCGTAATAGCGATGAAGCCCAGCCACCTTGTTCTGGATGAGCCGACGTCCCAGCTCGACCCAAAGGGAAAGCGGGAAGTTCTGAGGGTCATCGAGAAACTCAACAGGGTTGGAACAACGGTCGTTATGGTCGAGCACGATTCGCGCTTCCTCTTCAGAAAAGCTAACAGACTCGTGGTTTTAAACGGAGGGAGGGTAGTCCTCCACGGAACCCCCAGAGAGGTTGCGGAACGGGTTGAAGAGCTCGTCGAGATGGGGGTTAAGGTTCCTCACTCCCTCCTCCTGTCGAGGGCCCTTGGTCTTCCGCCTGCCCTTTCTCCTCGGGAGTTTCCCTCGCGAGTAGCTCGGAGAGGCTGAGTGGCTCACCCCTTATCTCGTGCTTCAGGTCGTAGAGCTTGAGCATGAGCTCGAACCTTGCGTCGGGGTCTTCTATCCTCTCAGCTAGCTTTATTGCCCAGTCAACGAACTGGAGGGCCTTTTCCCTGTCTCTATCTTTCTCAAACTGGGCGAGATGTAGGAGCGCAACGGCCCGATGGAAGTTGCTTGTTATGTGACCTATTACTGCAAGAGCCTTCTCTTCTTCTCCCCTCTCGTAGAGAACCTCGGCAAGGTGAACGAGAACAACATCGAGCTTTTCCTTGTCCTTGACGAACTTCATTGCGTAGCCAGCTTTTGGGAAAAGGCCGGCGTTAATGAGGCCCATTATTACGTCCCTCAGCACGTCTGGATGATTCAGGGCAAGGTTTATCGAGGCCTTGAGTGCAAAATCACCCTCGAGCTCGGCCCCGATGATGTAGAAACCCATCGCCAGTTCGCCGAGAAGGAGTGCGCGATATCGTTCGTTTTTTATGCCGTTGATGTAGGGAACGAGTTGCTTGAGGAGCGGAACGAAGCGAACCTCCGTCTCCTCGGACTCCTTCATGTGAAGAATCTTTCGGAGAATCATTCTGACAGCTATGACGACGTTCTGCTCCTTCTCGAGCTCTTCGAGGAGGGCTATGGCCCCGGGAACATCATCAACGAGCAGTCTGTCCTCTATCTCGGTTAGCACTTCCGTATCCGGTCGCTTCCCCTTGATTGCACCAAACAGTTCGTCCAGCTTCCCCATTCAGCCCCCCTTCCCAAGCAACAACTCAAGGTAGGAACGCCTCTCGAAGCGCGTAACGCCAAGCTCAATGAGGATTTTCCTCAGCTTCTCCACCAGCTGGAGAACCTTTCCCCTGTCGTCGGTCAGGGCCTCAATCTCCACGAACTTCCCGAGGCCCTCAACCTCGTCGAGGGTCAGGGTAATGCCCTTCTCCACGTAGTACTTCTCGCGAACCTTCTCAACGGTCAGAACTTCGCGGAAGCCGAGAGCCTCAAGAATCCTCGCGTGAGCATCTGGGTCCTCGATGGGGACCTCTATCTCCTCCCTCGTCTTCGAGACCGAGTCGAGCTTCGGCCCCTTGTAGGTCAAGAAGGCCTCAAAGTGGCCGTTGAAGCGCCTCACGCGAATCCTCAGGGCCTCGTCCGTCTTCGAAAAGTCCCTGCACGGGTGCTGGTAGTAGGTATCCTCGTGGTACTCCTTCCTTATGAGTCGGAAGCTCTCCCTAACGCGCTCGAAAACCCTATCATCGGCGTAGCCCTTGACCTCAACCTCAATCACGACAACACCCCCAGTCTCCTTAGGTTTTCCTCAAGCTTCTCCTCGCACCTCGGGCAGTAAAGGGGCCCCTTGGCGTCGGTGTCGAAGAGGGAATTCGAGAAGTGCATGACACACCTCGGATTCGGACAGTGGGACAAACCGAAAACGTGGCCGAGCTCGTGCATCGCCTCCTTGACGGCCCGTTCAAGGAGGAGCCTATCGTCTGGTTTGAGGCCGTAGAACTCGTTCCTGAGCCTGTGAACAGAGACGATAGCGCTCCTCAGGGAAGGGTTTGCCAGGCCGAATACGAAGTTCAGCCCCTCCTCGTAGAGGTCGAGTTCCGTGATGCCGAGAATAGCCACTGCCCCAAGCCTCTCCCGAAGGGCGGAGAGCGTTGGCAGGAAAACTCTCCCGAGGTACTGGCTTCTCTGAGCGTTGAAGGCAACCGAGAAGGGGCCGGCCGGAACCTCACCAACGAACTCGGCACTAATCCCGAAGCGTGAGTAGTAATTCCTTACGAAGTCAACGACCCCCTCAACAAGCGACTGCTCGATGGGACCAATTGAAACGACCGCTATCATCGGGTCACCGGGTATAAGAAGGAAAGAAAAGCCAATAAACCTTTCCATCACGGAGTGAGGTCGCTCACGGAGTGAGGTCCATCGGCCTGAGCTCCTCGAGGAGGTGCTTAGCGAGCTTTATGGTAAGGTCGATGTCCCTTATGTCCGCGGTCTCAACCTGGCTGTGCATGTAGCGTATCGGTATGCTCAGCACAGCGGTCGCGACGCCCTCGCGGTTAATCTGCATTATGTTGGCGTCGGTTCCGGTCGGCCTCGGACTGGCCTCGGCCTGGAGCGGTACCTCGTACTTCTTGGCGACCTCCTCGGCAAAGGCGCGAACCTTGGGGTGGATGTTCGGGCCAACGGCATCCATGACCGGTCCGCCACCGAGCTTGGGCACAATTTTGCCCTTGTCGCCGACCTGCTTGGCGAAGGTGACGTCCATTGCTATGCCTATCTCCGGGTCGATGGCGTAGCTCGCAACCCTGGCACCGCGAAGGCCAACCTCCTCCTGAACGCTCGCAACGAAATAGATGTCCGCCTCGTGGCTCTCGAGGGCCTTGGCGGCCTCTATCATGGCGTAGAGACAAACTCTATCATCGAGGTACGGCGTCGCAATCCTGTTCTCGCTGAGCTGGGTAAAGGCTGGAGCAAACTCGCCGACGGTTCCAACGCGGAAGCCCATTTCCTCGGCCTCTTCCTTGCCCTCAGCACCGACGTCAACAACAATTGTGTCCCAGTCAGCGGCCTTCTTCCTGTCCTCAGGCTTCTGGAGGTGGGGCGGAATGTGGCCAACGACTCCGTAGCGCTCGCCCTTATCGGTGAAGAACCTTATCCTCTGGGCGACCAGAGTCCTCGGGTCAACGCCGCCAACGGGGACGATGTGAAGGTAGCCCTCCTTGTCTATGTGGTTGACCATGACGCCTATCTTGTCCATGTGAGCCGCAATCATGACCTTTGGACCGCTTCCCTTCTTGTGCGCTATGACGTTTCCGAGCTTGTCAACCTTAATCTCGTCAACGTAGGGCTTGAGCTCCTCTATAACGACGTCCCTGATACCGAGGAACTCGAATCCAGAAACGCCCGGGGCCTCGACGATTTTCTTCAGCAGTTCGAGGTTCACCATGGCTTTCGCCTCCTTTAGACTGTCATCTGAATGTATTCGGTCGGCTTAATAAGGTTTACTAATGGAAAGAGAATGTCAGCCGAGAACGGCCTGGAGATAGGCCTCCTCACCCGGCTCAAGGTCGAGCTCCCAGACGAGCTTTCCGTTCTCGAGTTTTGCGTTGCCCTTTGTTGCCCTCACCTCGACGGCATTAACCGCCCGCTCAACGCGGTAGTTCTTCAGCGGGCGGAGCCTCGGGGCGCGGACCTTGAGGAAGTAGTAGCGGTCAAGGGTTTCCTCATGGACTATTGGAACGGCAAAGGCGAGGTAGGATGTTCCCGCGAGGAGGAGTCCGGCGAGGATTAGGATTAGTCCTACATGAGTTGAGCCACTTGGTGTCGCTTCTGATGTCCTGGGAGGGAACTGGGTGGTAGTGTTCAAGGGCGAAGATGTGCTAGGCGGAGCCTGGGTTTGGCCGGAGCTTGACGTTGTGGGGAAAGGGGGCTTTGAAACCGTCACTACAGCCTCACCCGGGAGGTAGCGGTCGCTCTCGGCTTTGATGACGATGCTTCCGTAGCCGGTCTTGTTAAGGTTCACAACCGCGATGCCCGAAGAGTTGGTCACCGAATAGTCCGTGCCGAGCGGTCCCGATGCCACGACCGTCACGTTGGGAACGGGAACACCGGTTGAATCCATGACCCGGACCACGATGGAGCCGTTGAGGACGCGCGGGCTGACGATGAGCTTCTTGACGTCCACGAAGGTCGTTACAATCCTCCCGTCGAGGTTAAGGGTTACCCTGTAAACGCCGGGTTCGTTAACGAGGTAGGAAACCTCACCGTCAACGTCTGTCTTGAAGGTAACGTTGTCTATGGAAACCGCTATGTCAGGGACTCCTCCGGTAGAGTTGAAGACACGAACGTAGATTGCACCGTCGCGGAAGTAGACCTCATATTGGAGCTTTCTCTGGTACACCTCAAATGTCTTCACAACCCTCTTGTACTTGCCCCCAAAGTTCGCCCAGAGTACCACTGTGTAGTTGCCAACGTCGGGTTTTTTCAGAACGATTACTTTCTCCCATACCTCGCCCGGGTTCAGGTACGTCGAGTTCTCATAACTCTTCAGGATAACGCCTTCTCTGACTATTTCGTAGCCGAGGGAACCCAGGAGAACGCCGTTGGACTTGGAGATTGCCTTCAGGGTAATTACAACGTCGTTTCCGTATATGTACCTGCCTCCAACCTCAACGGAGAGGGAATAATCCGAGAGAACGCCAACGGAAACCACGAACTTCGCAGTTGAATAGAAGTTCCCGGCCCTCGCGACGAGGGTCAAGTTGTACTTTCCGGGCGGAACGTTAAGGACGTTAAGGGATATCGTGTCGTTCACGCTCTTCCCGGGCTCTATGGGTGTCCTTATTACCTTGACGCTATACTGAAAGCCCTGAGCCGGCCCGGTAACGTAAACGGTAACGTTGTTTATCGTCTCGTTTCCAAGGTTGGTTATCGAGAACGGGACGACAACGGTACTCCCCGGAAGTGCGGGAATGTTGTCGTTGAGAACCGTGACGCTCAGAAGAGACGAGCCCTCAGACGAAACGGCTGGCATGTGAACCAGCAGGAGCGTGACCATCAGGAGGGCGCACAATTTAAACCTCATCCCCAATCACCCCGTCAAGGGTTCTCTGCTTCCCGACGAGCTCTTCGAGGGTGTGGAACGCGTCGCCAGCTTCAACGCGGTAGTTCTTACCGCTTCTCCTGAGCTCGTCGGGGAAATAGAAATGCCATCCCACGTTTATGAACTTGACAGCCAAGAGGGGCTTCCCGCCGAAGCGCTCGGCAAATGAAACGAGCTTCTCAACGTCCTCAGATGATATGTAGAGCCTCTTCGAACGGGTGCTCTTAACCTCGATGCACAGGTAGTCCCTTCCATTGCCCGCGACGAGGTCAACCCTGTGGCTCCCCGCTGAGCGGAGGACCGCAAACCCCGCCCCTTCAAGGAGGCGTATGAGCTCCCGTTCGGCGCTGGCACCTCTCCTGTACCTCATGGCATTTCCCCGGTTAAGTTGGCCGGTTATCTTTATAAGTTCTCCCTGGGACTATAACCCGGTGATGGAAAATGGTGATTTACGAGTTCAATGGAAAGAAGCCTAAGATTCACCCGACCGCTTTTGTTGACGAGAGCGCCTCCGTCATTGGGGACGTTGTTCTGGAGGAGAAGACGAGCGTCTGGCCTTCGGCGGTTCTCAGGGGCGACATCGAGCAGATTTACGTTGGTTGCTGTTCGAACGTCCAGGACAACGTGAGCATACATACCTCCCACAACCAGCCGACGATTATCGGAAAGTACGTCACCATCGGCCACAACGCCGTCGTTCACGGGGCTGAGATAAGTGACTACGTCATCATCGGCATGGGCTCCGTAATCCTCGATGGCGCGAAGATAGGAAAGCATGTCGTCATCGGGGCCGGTGCGCTCGTCCCGCCCGGCAAGGAGATTCCCGATTACAGCCTCGTCCTCGGCGTCCCGGGTAAGGTCGTGAGACAGCTCACCGAGGAAGAAATCGAGTGGACCAAGAAGAACGCGGAAATCTACATGGAGCTCGCCGAAAAGCATCTCAAATCAAGGAAAAGGCTTGAGTGAGGGCCATGATTTACAGGCTCCTCTCCCACGTCCCCCACATTTTGTTTAAGCCAGTCTACGACCTCTACGAGCGCTATCTCCTGGAGAAGGTTAAATCGGGGAATATGCCAAAGCACGTGGCAATCATAATGGACGGGAACAGAAGATGGGCAAGAAAGCTCGAGAAGCCCCCCTGGTACGGCCATTACTTCGGTTCACAAAAATTGGAGGAGATAATCGAGTGGTGCATAGACCTTGGAATAAGAACCCTAACGGTCTACGCGTTTTCAACAGAAAACTTCAGGCGCTCTCCAGAGGAGGTAAACGCCCTCATGAACCTCTTCGAACGGAAGTTCAAGGAGGCCGCGAAGGACGAGAGGATTCACGGGCACAAGGTGAGGATTAACGTTATTGGAAGAAGGGACCTTTTACCCGAGAACGTCAGAAAGGCTATCGAGGAAGCCGAAAGGTCGACGAGAAAGTATTCGGACTTTATATTGAACGTGGCACTTGCCTACGGCGGGCGGAGCGAGATTGCAGACGCGGTGAGGGAGATAGTGAGCGACGTTTTGGCTGGAAAGCTCAAACCGGAGGAGATAGACGAGAACCTGATAAAGCGCTACTTATATTACCCCAACATGCCCGACCCCGACATCGTGATAAGAACCGGGGGAGAAGTCAGGATAAGCAACTTCCTCCTCTACCAGATAGCCTACAGCGAGCTGTTCTTCGTGGACGTCTACTTCCCGGAGTTCAGGAAGATTGACTTCCTCAGAATCATCCGCGAGTTCCAGAAGAGGCAGAGGCGCTTTGGACGGTAGTTTTTAAGCTTTTCCGCTAAAGCTTATTAAGGCCCGCGAGAACCTTCTCAGGTGGTGAGCATGTACAGCCAACTGAGTCCCGGCGTTAAGAAGGTGTACACACAGGTCCGCTACCTCGACGACTACCACTGGGAAATCGAGGGAAGCACGATAATAGGAATCCACAAGAAGAGCAACGTCAAAGTCTTCATCGATGTGGCCAAGAACAAGGACGAGGCTGAGTCGCTCGCCGGGAAAGACGTCGAGGGAATTCACATCGTGGCCATCCCCGACAAGGGGGTTTTCTACATCAAGAACGGGAGCTTCGTGCTGACCTACCGCTACCTCAAGGCGACCCTCGCCGACATAAACGACCACATAGTCTGGGCCGGCTTCAAGGTCGTTGACGAGGACGGCAGGCTCGTTCAGGAGGACGTCTACGAGTACCTCGGTGGTGCGCTGATAAACCACATAAAGGCCAACGTCTTAGCGGGCCAGGACTACATCTTCTGGCAGTTCTATAAGTGTGAGGAGTGCGGTAAGTACGTGGACATCGAGAACCTCGAGAACCACCTGAAGGGCCACGGGATAAAGCTCCACGAGAAGAGCGAGGAACACTACGAGGTGTTCGAGCTCAACTTCAGGGACGGGAAGGTCTACGACAAGTTCGGCAAGGAGGTCAAACTCGACCAGTTCAGCGAAGAGGCCAGGGAGTTCCTTAAGGAAGTCTTTTCGGGAACACCCCCTGGAGGGTGAGGAAATGAGAACCCTCCTGGAGGTTTTTCCACCCTCCAAGATGAAGGGCTCTACCGTTGCAGTTATCTACGACGCCTACTCCTCTGCTTGGCAGATTCTTTTCCTGTTCATAAAGAGGGCTCTCGAAAACGGCTACTTTGCGGTTATATCAAATTACAGCGTCCCCCTCAGGAGTCTGCTCCACAGGTGCACCAGCGTTGGGCTCGACGCCGAAAAAGCCCTTGAAAGCTCCAGTCTGGCTATAATAGACGTCTTCGGCTCCCGGTACTCCCCTCTGAGGATGGAAAGAAAAAACATTTTTTACCTCGACAAGGTTGAGGCCGAGACGATAAACCCAAAGATAGACATGATTTACTGCGGACCACTCCGGGACAAACTGAAGTCCGAAAAAGCGATACGGATGATTTACACCCTCGATGGGGCTTCACTCATGCTCGGCGAGGAGCAGACGCTGAAACTGCTCAACCAGACGATAGCCCACAAGAGCATCCGCTTCCCGGAGTCAACACTATTCCTGCCCCTCAACGCAGACATGGTCTCGAAACGCTTCGTCGCGTGGGTATCCAACGTCAGCGACTACGTCCTCCTCGCCAAGTCCTGGATAATGGAGGACCACGTTAAGGAGCTCCTTTATTTCATAAAAGCCCCCTACGCTGACTTCGAGCCTGTTGTCTACTCCCTTAAGGTTAGCAGAGGAAGAGAAAAGATAATGCTGAAAAAGCTTTCAGCCCCTGAACTTGGGCCTCCTGCTGAGGAGAAGCGGTAACGGCCTCGGCTTGTAGGGGAAGCCCTCGGTCTTCTGCCTGATTTCCCTGATGAGGTCTTCCAACTGCATCTCGACCTGTTTGCCGTCCTCCCTCCTCCTGACGGTGACTGTGTTCTGCTCTTTCTCGTTCTTGCCGACGACTATGATGTAGGGAACCCACTCCTTCTCGGCCTTCCTTATCTTCTTGTTGAGCCTGTCGTTGGTGTCGTCAACGTCAACGCGAATCTTCGCGCCCTCGAGCTTGCCTGCCACGTAGAGCGCGTAGTCCATGACCTCCTCGCTGACCGGAATCACTCTAACCTGTATCGGGCTGAGCCAGAGCGGGAACATCGGCTTCTTGCCCTGGGCCTGCAGTTTCGCCTGCTTCTCAAGGATTGCGTACATAACGCGCTCGATGGCTCCGCTCGGCGAGCAGTGGAGTATGAGCGGGTAGCGCTCCTTGCCCTCCTCGTCGTAGTAGGTTATACCGAACCTTTCAGCGTTCTCGACGTCAATCTGGACGGTACTTAGAGCGGCCGCCTTGTCGAGGTTGTCAACGAAGTTGAACTCGAACTTGAGGATGAAGTAGAAGAACCTCTGGTCCCACATCTCGATGAGGACGGGCTTGCCGATTATCTTAGCCAGCTCGACGATGAAGTCCTTATTCTCCTCCCAGAAGTCGCGGGTGAACCTTATCGCCACCTCGTAGTCGTCTGGAGTTAGTCCAACGCCCCTAAGGACTTCCATGCTGAGCTTGTACTGCTTCTTAAACTCGTCCATCGCCTGCTTGAGGTCCTTGGCGACGGTGTGCATATCTGGCATCGTGAAGGCCCTAAGGCGCCTCAGGCCTGAGAGCTCACCGCTCTTCTCTCGCCTGAAGGAGTACCTTGTGAGCTCGTACATCCTAAGCGGGAGGTTGCGGTAGCTGATTATCGCGTCCTTCTTGATGAGGAACTGGCCGAAGCAGGCGGCAAACCTTAAGAAGAACTTCTTGTCACCGCTCTTGACGATGTACTGCCTCGCCGGGAAGCGGTTGAGGTACTTCTCAAGAGCAGGGTGCTCGAAGTCGTACATAATCGGGGTCTCGACTTCCATCGCTCCGTACTCGACGACCTTCTCGGTGACGTACTGCTCAAGGAGGCCCTTTATCAGCCTGCCCTTTGGATAATACCTGAGGTTTCCGCCGTCGCTTCCCGGCTCGTAGTCAACGAGCTCGTGCTCCAGCATGAGCCTGACGTGAGGCGGTTCCCTGTCGGCAATCCTGTTCTTGGCTATCTCGTAGTTGACGAACTTCCTCAGGTTCTCGTGGCCGGTGAAGTCGAACTTGTCAACCTCTATGAGCTCTCCCTCGGGGGTGAGGATGTACCAGTAGCTGACTAACTCTTTCTCCTCCTTCTCGAGGGCTATGTTGCGCTCCTCCTTGCTGACTCCTTCCTCCGGGACTATCGTCCTGCTGAGCTCGGCCAGCGGGTGCCCCTTGCAGGAGAGCTTGAAGGCCTTGTAGTAGCCGAAGGGAGCGCGCTTGACCTCGTAGCCCTTCTCCTTGAGCTTCTCTTCTATCCTTTTGAGCACTTCGAGGGCAACGTCAGGCTTCGCCAGCTCGCTACTGAGGTGGGCGAATGGGTAAACGAATATCCTCTCGGCCTTGACCTGCTTCGCAACGTTCTCTATCTCGGCTATAGCCTTCTCGACGACCTCGTCGGGATTTGCCTCGTCAACCTTCTCGACGCTTATGAAAACCGCCAGAACTTCGTCGAGCCTGCCCTTCCTCTGCTCGTCGCTTATCGGCTCGGGGTTTTTCAGGGCCTTGTCCCTGACCTCGTATTCGAGGTAGTCGGCGTGTATCAGAAGCATTCTCATTCCTACCACCACCCTTCCATCGTTTCGAATTACTAAAACTTTTTCCTTCAGCCTATAAACGTTGGGGAACGCTTAAAAAGAAGGCGTAGGAAAATCTTCGGAGGTGAGGGAATGGAAGATAGGAAGGTTAAAAATGGTGACCTCGTCCTTCCAGGGGATTACCTCGGGGTCATAGAGGAGTTCATGCCTGGCGAAGGGGTTAGAGAGGAGAACGGCGAACTATACGCCACCAGAGCGGGCAAGGTTAGAATCAACCCTGAAAAGATGGAGATAAGCATCGAGCCCGTAACCGACACCCCGCCCCTTCCACAGGTCGGAGACATAGTTTTGGCGAGGGTTATCGAGGTCAAGCCACAGGCCGTAATCGTCCAGCTCCTCCAGATAGAGGGTCGCGAAAACGACAGGGAGATAGCGACTTCAAAACTAGCCGGAATCCACATCTCGCAGGTCAAGGAAGGTTTTGTTGAGGACATAACCAAGGAGTTCAAGATTGGCGACGTGGTCAGGGCGAAGGTTATCGCCAACGAGAAGAGCCCGATACAGCTCTCGACGAAAGGAAAGGACCTCGGCGTCGTTTACGCCCTCTGCTCCCGCTGTAGAACACCCCTTATCAGGCGCGGGGACAAGCTAATCTGTCCGCGCTGTGGAAACGTCGAGACGAGGAAGCTCTCCCCCTACTACAGAAAGCTGAAGGTGTCTCTATGAGGGCCAAGAAGGTAATAACGATTCACGTTAAGGACGATGTGGAAAAGGAGGAGTTCATGAAGGAGCTCCAGAGGCTCCGCTTACCCGCTTTCATCTACGTCCACGGCAAGCTCGACTCCATCAAGATAAACGTCCAGGGAACGAAGGACGAGGTCAGGGAGGCGATAAGGAAGATACGCGAGATTCACAACCGCGTAAGGGCCAAGCTCTACCCCGACAGGCGCGGGCTCTACCACTACACGATAGACGACCTCCTGCGCGAGGCAGGGACGAGCGTCTCAACGGCCATAATCCTAAGAACCCTCGAACTCCTCGGCGAAACGGCGGAGCTGAGGGATGACGAACTCGTGACTTCCCTCCCCTGGGGCGAGGCGGTTGAACTCGTGAGAAAGCTCGGCGAGGCTCTATCTGAAATCGCGCTCCAGACGACGAGGCAGATTAGAGAAGTGGTGGTTCCCGTCAGCGTAGCCTTTAACCTTGAACCCGACGAGGTGATAGAAAAGCTCGTTGAGCTCGACCTGGCGGAGTGGAAGGAGGATAAGTTTAAATACGAACTGGTCAAGAACAAGGAGCAGGCCTTAGAAGAGCTGTTGAAAGCTTTATCGGGTGATGCTGATGAGGATTGAGGTTATAAAGCGCGAGGAGAACCTGCTGGAGTTCTATCTTGAGGGGGAGGACCACACCTTCGCCAACCTGCTCAACGAGGTGCTCCACGAGAACGAGCACGTCAAATTCGCTGGCTACACCATCGAGCACCCGATTCTCATGGCCAGAAAGCCCCGCTTCAAGGTCGTTACCGACGGAAAGGTCAGGCCCGAGGAAGTCCTTGAGGAGGCCGCGCAGAAGATATTCGACCGCGCGAGGGTTCTTCTCGACGCCTGGAAGAAGGCCCTTGAATGAATACCCTTTTAAGATGTTTTTCTTATTCATCTTGATGGCAGTAAGAGAGCTAACTCCGAGAGAAAAAGGGCTCGCAGTCATCCTCGCCGTCCTCGCGGGAAAGCTCATTCTGCTCCACGCGGTCGGTTTCAGATTCGAGGAGTTCTCCTTCCGCTGGGATGGCTGGCACTTCATCACCATAGCAGAAGACGGCTACTTTGACGTTCATGAACTCGCCTTTGGCCCGCTCTTTCCCCTGATGATACGGGCACTCTCGAAGCTTGGGCTCGAGACGTGGCTCTCAGCCTTTCTGCTCGCAAACTTCCTGAGCTTCATACCGCCGTTAATCGTCCTTCGGAGGTGGGGCCTGAGACCAGCCATTTTCCTGGCCCTCAACCCAGCGTACGTTCTCTTTACGACGGCCCCCTACAGTGAAGCCCTCGCGCTGAGCCTCGCCCTCACGGCCTATGACCTCAGGGACAGGAAGCCCGAAGCAGCGGGCGTTCTCCTCGGACTTGCGATCCTCGCCAAATATACAATGGGTTTCTTCATTCCCGCTTTCCTGCTGGACAGGGAAAGGCTGAGGTTCCTCATCCCACTCTCGGTTTTTGGTCTTGTTCTTCTTCTGTTTTTCACTTCGGTCGGTGGGAGCCCCTGGGTATACCTTAAGATTGAGAAGTCATGGGATGCGAAAATCGGGAACCCTGTATCCCAGATAAAATGGATGATGAACAGCTGGTTTACAGCCCAGCACTGGAAGATAGGCAACCTCAACCTCAGGGGAGTTCACTGGGTTCTTCACTCATGGGCATTTCTCATTGCCTACACAATAGGGCTTTTTGTCCTGTTAAAAGAAGGACAAATTAAGGACTTTCTCCTGTCAGCACCCTTTGTGATTCTCCAATATTTCGTTACGGGCGTTCCCTCTATAAGCACGCCGAGGCTCCTTCTTCCGGCCGTCCCGGCGTGGTGCGCCCTTGCCGAGACCAAGGACTACGTTTTTATAACCCTCATCGTAGCGATGCTCGTAGGGATTCACTACGCAGGGCTGTGGCACATGGAGGCGTTCTTCGGGTGATGGGAATGCGGTACAAGAGGGACTTCACGGACAAGGGCCTGGCAAAGTTTGGGGATTCGCTCCTCAACTTCGCGTTCTCCCTGGCGTTGAGCGAATACCTCGGAAGGCCAACCGGCGAAAGGGTTCCGAACGCCTCGCTGGCCTTGGCCCTTGAGATGTCTGGATTGAGGAAGCTTGCCCCGCCGAGGAGCGACAAGCACGTACGGGGAGACGTCGCCGAGGCGATATTCGCCTACGCTTGGCTCGAAGGTCTGATAACGATTGATGAAGCGGCCAGGATAATCCGTGAGAACCTGAGCGAGGACGTCACCCACTTCACGAGGAAGAAAGAAGCGATAGGAAAGGCCCTCGCGGTTCTCTACAGGGAAATCGGAAAAAGGCTGGAATTAGAGGCTCGTTAGCAGTTCTATGAGCCCCTGCTTGCTCGGTATTTTGGAGAACTTCTCGGGGTCCTTGACCTTCAGGAGCAACGGAACGTCGCCAAACAGGCGGAGAACTTTGCCGAAAGGTATCTTGCCCTCGCCCGGGAGCAGGTGGAGGTCGCCGACGCCGTAGGCGAGAGCATCTTCTGGCTCGACCTGCGGAAAGAGCTTTCCGAAGTTGTCGTGTATCATCAGGATTACCGTCTTGTCGGTACCGAGCTTGACGTCCTCCAAAAGCTTCTCCTCGTTGCCCTGGGCGCTGAGGAAGGCGTGAGCCACGTCGAGGGCGAAGCCGACGTTCTCCCGCTCAACGTTGTCCACGACGTAGAGGGTGTCCTTGACGCTAAAGGTGTTCTCGAGGGCTATCTTTATGCCGAAGGGCCCGACCATATCGGCCAACTGCTGTATGGCCTCGATTTCGAGGTCAAGTCTTCCGGTTCTACCGCTCTGCATGACTATGACCTTGGCGCCGAGCTTGATTGCAACATCGGCGACGGCCTTGGCGACGCGGAAGTGGCGCGTGTAGTAGATGTGGTCGCGCAGGTTGACCGAAGTCGGCATCCTGACGATGTAGCTTATTCCGACTCCCCTGAGGGTCGTCTCGATGTTCCTGAGCTTCTTCTCGACGACGATACCGTTCTTGATTAGTCCGAGCGTGTGCGGGAAGATTGAAACGAAGTCGTAGTCCTTAATCTTGACGTCCGCCAGGATTGATGCGAGGCTCTTGTCCTTTGTAACGAAATGGGGATAGATTGTTACCCCAATCTCCATGCAATCACCTGCCTCGAATTTCTCGGGGGAATATAAAAAGCTTAGCGAGGGTAGGTTTAAAAGTTGGCCCGACAAGGGGTCTAAGGTGAGAGGATGAGGGAGAACATCTGGAAGTACGTCTCGGCCGTCCTCGCTCTTCTGCTCGCGCTCTCAGTTGTGGCAATCGCGGTGCTCTACCAGGCAACTTCGCCGATAGAGGTTCTACCAAATGCAACTGCCCCCGCGGTAGTGGAAACTCCCCTAAACGTCACCTGCAACGGGACGTCAGGCTACCAGCTCAGTCAGCTGAAGGACGAGATTATTTACCTGCGCTCACTGATAAACGGGACAGGCGGAGAAACGATAGCGGTCGTCCCGATTTTTGGGATAATAAACGAGTACACGGCCCTTGAAGTCGTCCCCCTTCTGAGGAAAATCGCGAGCAACGATTCAATCAGAGGAGTGCTACTGTGGATTGAGAGCCCCGGCGGTGATGTCGGCCCTGTTATTGATATCTACTCTGAAGTCAAGAAGCTCGCCCTCGTCAAGCCGGTTGTAGCGTACTCAGGTGGTATCATGGCTTCTGGGGGCTATTACATAGCCGTGGGGGCCAATAAAATCATTGCCAGTCCCCTTGCGGAGGTCGGGAGCATCGGAGTCCTTTATGTCCACTATAACTACGAGAAAAACTACGAACTAAACGGTATAGAGGTTGAGGTTTTCAAGACTGGGTCTCATAAGGACATGGGTGCCGAGTGGAGAGGACTAACTGATGAGGAGAAGAAAATCATAGCCAACATGGTAAACACCTACTTCCAGGCGTTCCTTCAGGCGGTGAGCGAGGGGCGGAACATGAGCGTCTCCGAGGTCAAGAAGTTCGCCACCGGAAGGACGTGGTTCGCCGAGAACGTCACCGGAACGCTCGTGGACGAGACCGGAGGAATGGACACTGCCATAGCGACCCTCGAAAAGTTAATGAACGTTACGAGCGCAAGGGTTGTGATATACAAGAACCTTGAAACTCCAAGCAACTTCGGAATAACCGGAAGTAAGGCGCTCTACCTCGACCCGAGTTACCTTGAACCTTACCTGAGGAGGTGATTGGATGCTCTGCGAGGAGAAGCTTGAGGTGTTCGAGAACGGTTTCGAGGACGGGAAGTTCAAGCTCAGGATTGAGTTCTACGGGAAAGACGCCAAGAGGCTTCTCCTCGCGGTGATAAGGGAGCTCTACCTCCCTGACTACGGAGAGGACTACGTATACCCCTTCGAGTGCGCCAAGGAGCACTGGGGCATCTACATTGACCCGAGCGAGATTGTCGCGGAGGAGCCGGACTTCAGCGCGGTCAAGTTCGTCAACAGGAGCGTCCTCAACAGGCTTGAGAAGACCTTAAAGGAGATAGATGCACCGGAGGAAGTCAAGGAGCGGGTGGACATCGAGAGGGCCGAAATCGTGAAGCTCAAGAAGACTTTACTCGCGCTCGGGAAGGATTTCATCCTCGATGAGAGGGGCTATTTGATAGTCTTCAGCAAGCCGAGCGCGAGGGAGCTAGTCCTAAAATATCTGGGGATGCTGGATGGAGATTGAAACGGCGGTTTGGATTGGTGTCTCACTGGGGGTCCTTTACCTCACGTGGCAGACCGTTAGTCCTGTCCTTTCTCCCCTTATTGTGGCCGTTACCCTCGCTTACATCCTCTATCCACTTCACGAGAGGCTCAGCGTCAGAATAGGCAACCGTTGGTCTGCACTTCTTCTCACGGGGCTCTTGACGGTATTTTCGTTTCTCTTCATCCTCGGCTTTGCCCTTTGGATAAACGATATCAAGTACTCCCTCACCGACTACGTTGACGCATTCTTCGCCTGGCTTCTCGGCCTCAACCTGCCATCCGGGGTCTACGACCTTCTCAACAAGCTCTCAAGCGCGATAGCGGAGCGCTTCAATTCCTACGTTTTGGGCTACACTTATTCCCTTCCCAAGCTATCCCTCCAGACTATCGTTGCGGTTTTTGCCTTTTACGGTGTTCTCGTGAACGCGAGAGCGATAAAAGACGAGATATATGCCCTCCTGCCCCCAAGCAGGGAAGAACTAGCAAGAAAGCTCATAAACAGCGCAACGGAAACCCTTCATTACCTCCTACGTGGATGGCTTCTCGTCAGCGTTGGCAAAGGTGTCGTGCTCGCGTTCCTCTTTTACGTTCTCAGAATATCGGACGCGGGGGGCTCAATAGCAGCTGGAATACTGGTTGTCATCCTCGAACTCCTTCCGGTCGTTGGTGGATGGATTGTATGGAGTGCGAGTTCGATTTACCTGTTCACCTCGGGTCTTTACTGGAAAGCCCTCGCGATGGGCATCCTCGGTTTTATCCTCATTTCCCCAATGCCAGATATAGTCCTCTCCAAAAGACTCGGCAAGAGGCAGTGGGGCGTTAACGCGCTCGTCAGCCTCGTAGGAATCTTCGGGGGCTACATTGCCTTCGGCTTCGTCGGAATTATCATCGGGCCAGTCTCGCTGTCGCTTCTGATAACTCTCCTCGAAGAATGGAAGAGGGCGAAGAACTCTAGGTGGAAAAGCGCCCAATAAATCCTGCCACCTTAATCGCGTCAAGGGTTTCCCTCACATCACGGGTTCTCACGATGTCCGTGCCATTCAGAACGGCTATTGCCGTTGCCGACAGACTGCCAGCGAGCCTTTCAGATGGGTCCGTCCTGCCCGTTATCGCGCCTATGAAGGACTTCCGCGAGATGCCGACGAGGATTGGCCTTCCAAGGAGCTTGAGCAGGTTGAGGTTAGCTATGACCTTCGAGTCCCACTCGTACCACGGCGGCCACTCCGAGCGGAGGAAGCCGATGGCAGGGTCAACGGCGATATCTCTAATCCCGTGCTCCTCCGCTATCGTCAGACTCTCCTCAAGGAACTCAATGACAGTCCTGACCGGGTCCGAGAAGTCCCTTACATTCCCGTGGGCACAGAGAACGACTGGAACACCGTATTCGGAGGCAACCCTCGCCATCTCAGGGTCGCCCTTGAAGCCTGTGACGTCGTTTATGATGTCGGCGCCGGCCTTCAAAGCTTCCTCCGCGACCCTCGCGCTCGTGGTGTCTATGCTTACAGGCACGTCAACCACGTCCTTGACGACCTTGACAGCCCAAACCGCCCTTCGGATTTCCTCTTCAAGTGGAATCTGGGTCTCGAGGTAAGGGGCCGTTGAATTCGCGCCAATGTCTATGAAGCTCGCGCCCTCCTCGACCATTCTAACGGCGGTTTCTGCCAAAGCCTTTTCATCGTTCCTCACGCTCCCCTTGTAGAAGCTCTCGGGCGAGACGTTTATCACTCCCATTACCCTCGGTTCGTCAAGATTAACCCCCGCAAACTTCATTAGCACCACCGCCGAGGATTCTCGGGAGTCAATAAAAGGGTGATGAGCATGATAATTCGGACACCGAAAAGGCTTCACCTCGGTCTGATAGACCCAACGGGCTCGCTCGGAAGGCGCTTCGGGAGCCTTGGGGTGGCGCTCGAAGGTGGTTACGAGGTAAAGGTTCTGCCAGCTGAACGGCTCGAGATAAGAGCCGAGGGCGAGGACGTGGAGACGATAAAGAAGGCCGTCGAGAGAATGAACTCGGCCTTTGGAACCGGGACCGGTTACATAATTGAGGTGCGGAAAGCAATTCCGAGGCACGTCGGCCTCGGCTCAACAACACAGCTGAGCTTAGCTGTTGGAACTGCAATAGCGAGGCTCAACAACTTGAACGTTTCGGTTGAGAGGCTCGCCGAGGCCCTCGGAAGAGGAAAGAACAGCGGGGCAGGTATTTATGCCTTCGCTCACGGGGGCTTCGTCCTCGATGGCGGGGTTAAAGAAGGAATCCCCCCGCTGATACTCCACGAGGACTTCCCAGAGGAGTGGGCGTTCCTCCTCGTGATTCCTGAGGTCAAGCCTGGCTTAGACGAAGAGGAGGAAAAGCCGATAATGGCCGGTAGCTTCGGCGACGTTAACGTTGCGATGGAGATAAGCCACCGCATTTTACTCGGCCTTCTGCCCGCACTGAAGGAGAGGAACGTTAGGGCCTTCGGAGAGCACCTTTCCCTAATACAGAGGCTCGTCGGCAGGCACTTCGCGGAGTTTCAAGGGGGCGAGTTCAGGGAGGACGTGGAGTTAATCCTCGACTGGCTGGGTGAGAAAACATACGGCGCGGGCCAGAGCAGCTGGGGGCCGACCGTTTACGGCCTAATCCTAAAGGCAGAGTTCCAGAGGCTTTCTGCTGAGCTTAACGATTACCTCAAGGAGCACGGGATAAAAGCTAAGGTCGAACTTGGCCTTCCGAGGAACACCGGGGCAGAGGTTGTGAGCGAGAACGCCTTCCTGGAAAGGTTGATAAGGAGCGTGGCGCAATGACGCTCGACCGCTTCGTGAGGGTAAAATACAGAGAGGACAAGGAGAAAGTCAACAGGCTCGTGGAAATACTGCGGGAGCTCGGCCTTGACTGCGCGAGAACCATTGAGGAGAAGGTTGATTTGCAGTTCGATGCACTGAGAAACCTTCGGGAGAACCTGAAGGACGACGAACTCTTTATCAAGCTCGTCATAGCCAACGCGCTCGTCAGCTACCAGCTAAGCGGGAAAGGCGAGGACTGGTGGTGGGAGTTCTCAAGGTATTTCTCGGAGAACCCACTCGAGAGCATAACGGAGGCCTACGCCCAGTTTCTCCCTAACTCGAAGACCAACAGGCGCCTCGTTGCGGGGAAGCTCAAGAGAATCGAGAGGGTCGAGCCGTTTCTGAAGTCTCTCTCAATGGACGAGCTGAGGGACTACTACTTCAACGGCATGGAAAGGCTCAGAGATGACCTCGCGAGGGTTATGAACGCTAAAAGGAGCGCGAAAACGATAGTCTTCGCAGTGAAGATGTTCGGCTATGCGGGGAGGATTGCCTTTGGAGCTTTCGTTCCCTACCCGATGGCCATCGAGATTCCGGACGACGTGAGGATAAACGCCTACACCAAACACTTCACCACCGAGCCGCCGGTTAGCTTCTGGAAGGGGATTGCGGAGAAAACCGAAATCCCACCGCTCCACATAGACTCAATCCTTTGGCCCGTCCTCGGGGGTAAGGGTGAGGTTCTAAACAGGCTGAAGAGGCACTGCCCAAAGGCGGAACTCGTTCTTGAACTTAGGGGACTCTAATTTCATTCCTATTACAAGAACAAAATTTTTATACTCTCAGCTTTAGTTCCCCCGAGAGTAAGGGAGGTGCTCCCAGTGTTTTGGGGATTCCAACTTGAGTTCATGAAAGGAATGCGAACAAAGAAACTGTGGGCGGTACTGCTGATTATAATCGGCCTCTACATACCCGTGTTCTACCTGATGAAACAGGAGGATATAACCAACGAACTGGAGGCCATAGCTGTAATGATACGGTTCTCCAGCCAGACTGCACTGTTCTTCCTCGGAATCCTGGCGATAATCTTTGGGGCCGGGGCGATAAACAAGGAAATTGAGGACGGAACCATAAGAATAGCCCTCAGCAAGAGCGTGACGAGGCTTGGATACATCCTTGGCAAGTACTCTGGACAGCTCGTTGTCTTTGGCGTTGCGTTGCTCCTCACAAGCTTCGTTACCCTCGCAGGTCTCCAGTGGGTAGGTGTTTCGGTTTCGAAGATAACCGCCGACGTGTTTCTCCTTAACGTACTGCTCCTCCTCACCATGCTTGAGTTCATAGCGATAGGGTACATCATCTCTACTTTCGTCCGCTCATCTGGGGCATCCCTTGGGGTTGCCCTTGGCGTGTTCTTCATTCTCTACGTACTCCTCCCAACCGTTGTATCCTACGAGATGGGAAAGAACCTTCCAGAAAATCTTAGCATGGAAGAGCTGAACGATTACACAGCAAACTATTATACAAAATACCTCTTTTACTCGCCGAGCGCCCAGTTCTCCGTCATCCTGGACGCGGTTAATGAGTACAAGGAGGTCACAAAGACCATTGAAATCAACGGGGAAACCCACACTTACAGGGATTACACAGCCGAATACGCTGGGATTGGCAGGGCCATGAGGAAGCGGGCGGTAAACGTCGCGTTGCTCGTCGTTATGACACTGGTCTACCTCGGCATCGCGACCTGGCGCTTCCTCCGCATGGATTTGAGGTGATGATTATGATTACGGTTGAGAACTTGGTCAAGGCCTATAAGGATGTTCGGGCCCTTGATGGGCTCACGTTGAGGGTTCCACACGGAGTCGTTTACGGCTTCCTCGGGCCGAATGGAGCAGGCAAAAGCACGACAATCCTCAGCCTCCTCGGCCTCGTCTTTCCCCAGGAGGGCAGAATAGAACTCCTCGGCGAGGAAGTCTTTAGAGACGGAAAGTTCAACGAGGGTAATCTCGTTAAAGCAAAAGCCAGAATCGGTTACATGCCTGAACACGCAACCCTCTGGGAGTTTCTAACCCCAATGCAAACCCTCGACATAATCGGCAGGGCCTTTAGAATTCCAAAGGCCGAGCGCGAAAAGCGTGCTGAAGAGATTCTCAAGCTCGTCAACCTCTGGGAGGTCAGGAACAAAAAGGTTGGCAAGTTCTCGAAGGGGATGCGTCAGCGTTTGCTCCTCGCTCAAGCGCTCATCAACGACCCTGAGCTTTTAATCCTCGATGAACCCATGACGGGCCTCGACCCGACTGGAATTGCGGAATTCAAGGAGATTATTAGAGAGCAGAGGAAGGCTGGGAAGACAGTCTTCTTCTCGAGTCACATTCTTGCGCACGTGGAAGAGGTCTGTGATACCGTTGGCGTAATTGTGAAGGGCAGGTTAATTCTCGAGGACAGCATCGAGAACATCAAGCGGGAATTCCTGAAGAAGGCGGGCTATACGATTATCATTGAGACGAACAGGCCTGTTGACTGGAGTTCTGCTCCTTGGAGTGTCACTCCCCTTGGGGAGAACAGGTATCGTGTCGTCTCGCCCGAGGACATTCGCGAGGAGCTTCACGATTACGTGGCTTCCCAGGGGGCGAAGATTCTGACAATGCAGGTGAAAGAACCAACCCTCGAAGAAATCTTCCTAAAACTCGTGAAATAAAGAGATTAGAGGCTCGCCCTCTCGAACTCTTCTTTTCTATTGAGAGGCTTCGTCGCGTCTATGCCCCACTTGGCAGTTAAGCTCTTCTCTGCCGAGGGGTCGAGGGAGCTACCGCGGGCGTTGGGGACTATCACGAGGTCCCTATCTGCCTGGAAGCGCGTCGCTATCGCCCACTCCACGTCGCGGTCATCGTAGATGTCTATGTCCTCGTCAACGACAACGACGTGTTTGAGGCTCGGGTGGCCAGCGAAGGCCGCTAAAATCGCGTTCTTGCCGTCGCCGTCGTGCTGTTTTGTTATACTCACAACAGCGTGGAGCCACATGGCACCTCCTTCCGTCAGCCGAACGCCGTGAACCTTTGGCACGACCCGCTTGACGCTCGCATAAATCTGGGGCTCCTTGGGGAGACCCATTAGCATGAAGTGCTCGTAGCCACCTGGCAGGAGGGCGTGGAAAATAGGCTCATCAACGTGGTACATCTTTTCAAAGACGACCAGCGGCTGCTTCCTCACGTAGTCGTAGGTTCCTGTTATGTCCACGAACGGGCCTTCGTCAACCAGCTCGGGAGTTATCTTCGCCTCGAAGACGAACTCGCTCTCCACAGGAACGGGGATTCCTCCCAGCTCGATGACTTCGACGGGCTTTCCAAAGGCGAGCTCGCTCAGCTTCGATGCTATCTCAAGCTCGCTGATTCCGTAGGCAGTGCTGGTAGCGCCTGCGAGGAGCAGGTGAATGGGATTGCCGACGACGATTCTAACGTCCAGCTCCTCCCCGTGCTCGGCCCTGTCCTTCCATATCGCGTAGAGGTGTCTCGGAACGAGCCTTATCGCAACGGTCTTTTCGTCCCTGACCATCATCCTGTGGAACGACACGTTGACAAAGCCGTTATCGTCCTTCGCAATGACCATCGCCGAGGTAAAGTATGGCCCGCCGTCCTTTGGATAATACTTCGGAACCGGCAGTTCAAGAAGGGAAAAGTCCTCCGTCGAGTTCTTCAGGAACGGGGCGCTTTCAACGGTTTTGTAGGGGGCGGGGTTCTCCATCGCGTCCGCTACAACGTGCATCAGGCGCTCCCTGCTCGTGTTCAGGAAGCGGGCTATCCTCTCGCGGGTGCTCCAGATGTTTCCAGCGACCCTCCAGCCGTCAACGTCCTCGAAGAGAACCGGCCTGTCGCGGTATTTAAGGAGATAGCGCGTTATCTCAAGCTCCTTGCTCACGGGTTCCTTTATGACAATCAGGTCGTCGAAGGTTTGAAGAATTTCCCTCAGCATACCACCACCTTAGGCCGTTGTTCCAAAAGGTCTATAAAGCCTTTTTCCACACTCGCTTTGATTGGCCATGCCCATGGTTGTCCTCAGGATTCCAGACGGTTCAGCACTGGTTAAGGTCGAGAAGGCGGAGCCGAGCGTCTACTTCAAAATCTACGACCTGCTCACCTACAAGAAGGACTACGGTAAGTGGGAGAAGCCAGAGAGCCTCTACGACCCCTACGAGAAGACCTTTCCCGTCGGTCTTCTTCCGCGGGTCAAGAAGTTCCTCAACAGCAAGGGCTACCGCGTTAGAATCAAGGACGAACGGCAGGTTCGCGGGGTTAAACTCAACTCAACGTGGAACGAGAACTACTCCCTGAGGCGCTATCAGCAAAGGGCCGTTAGGAAAGCCCTGAAGGAGAAGATGGGCGTTTTAGCTCTCCCCGTTGGGAGTGGAAAGACGGTTGTCGGGTTAAGGATAATCCACGAGCTTGACCTTTCGGCGCTCATCGTCGTCCACACGAAGGAGCTCCTCTACCAGTGGGCCGAGAAGGTTGAAGAGCTCCTCGGCGTTAAAGCAGGAATCGTTGGCGACAACAAGTGGAACGAGGAAAACGTAACGGTGGCCATGATACAGACCCTCCTCTCGAGGGGCGTTGACAAGCTGAAGAACGACTACGCGATAGTCATGTTCGACGAGTGCCACAGAACTTCCGCCGCCGAAAAGTTCTACCAGCTTGGAATAAGCCTCCCGCAGGTTTACCGCTTCGGGCTCTCGGCGACACCCTGGAGGCGCGTCCGCGGGGAGGAGATAAAGATTGAGGCAGTCGTCGGCCCGATAATCTACGAGGTGAAGGCTGAGGACCTTATCAGGGAAGGCTTCCTGGCGAAGCCCCGCTTCGAGGTGATAACCTACGAGTCGAGCATGCCGTCCTTCAGCGAGCGCTATAAGGAGCTCTACGAGGACGTCGTCATGAACAACGACGAGAGGAATAGGGCAATAGTGGCTAAAGCCAAAGAACTCGTCAGGAAGGGCCACCGCGTTCTCATAGATGTAAAGCGCATCGAACACGGCAAAATCCTGAAGGAGATGCTTGAAAAGGAGGGCGTAACGGCCGAGTTTCTCAGCTCCAAGAGCCAGAACCGCTGGGAGGTCCTTGAGGCCTTCAAGAACGGCGAGATTCCGGTTTTAATCTCGACCCTCCTAAAGGAGGGAGTTGACATACCTGAGATTTCCGCGATAATCCTCGCAGGGGGAGGAAAGAGCGACATCATGACGATACAGACCATAGGGAGGGCCCTGAGGCCGAAGAAAGGTATGAGAGCAGTTATAGTCGACGTCGCGGACGACGACCCGCTTCTCTACACGCACTTCATCGAGAGGCAGAAAGCTCTGAAACAGTACTACGGGAAGTACTACGACAAGGAATCAAAGCTCAATGAGGCAGTCCCCAAAAAGCGCCGCCCTCGCCAGAGCTCTTGAGTAGCGCTCGAAGAGGTCGCGTTTGGCTTTCGCAAGGCCCTTCTCGTCGGTTTTGAAGTCAACGTTGGGGTATTCTATATGCCACAGAACGAGGTTCTCTGGAGGGGCGGGTGGGACCTTCTTTCTGTAAGTCCCCGCGAGCATGGCTTTAACGTCCTCGAGCTCCAGAAGCCCGAGCCCGCAGAAGCGGAGCGCGTTGACGATTCTCCTCACCATCTCCCAGAGGAAGCTTTTGCCCGTGATTTCAACCGCGTAGTAGCCGCGTCTTGGAACGATGCTGATGCGCATTATCTCCCTAATCGGGTCCCTGCCGGGTTCGAGCTTCGCGAAGGCCGAGAAGTCATGGGTTCCCTCAAAGAGCCTGGCGCACTCTGTCATATCGAGAACGTCAAAGCCTTCGTCTATGAGATAATAGCGGTATGTCTTTTCTCTCGCCCCGAACCTCGGGTGGAAGTCGTCGGGAACCTCGGCAACGCCGAGAACCCAGAGGTCTCGAAGGTGGTGGTTCAGCACCTCTGGCCTCGCCAAATCAACTCTCTCGCCGGGAACGAACGAAACCACGTTGAAGAACGCGGAAACTCCACGGTCCGTCCGCGAGGCACCTTTAAAGTCGTTCTCTTCCGGGCTTTCGATGATTTTTAGTTTGGTTAAAACGCGGATGAGTTCCCCCTCTACAGTCCTCACTCCGGGCTGTCTCTGGAAGCCGTAGAATGCCGTCCCGTCGTAGGCCACGCGGAGAGCCAGCTTCATGGTTGGCGCTTTAGCGGAGAGTATAAAAAGCCTTCCCTGAAAATCCTCCAAGTTTCTTGACTTTTGTAAATCCAAAATTCGAAGGAAATACGAAAAAATTCCAGCAAACTTGATAAAGGGGCACGAGAACCTAAAATCGAGGTGAGAGAATGGAAGAAGTCTTTGACGTTGAGGTACTGATAAGTGTTACGAACTTCGAGCTCATGTGCGCCCTCCTTGAGAAGAGGAAAAAGAGGGACTAAAGGTAGGGCTCCGTGTAGAGAGGCCTGAGGAACAGCTCAAAGCCCGCAACGGGCATCTCGATTCCCCACTTTTCTAAAACCTCTGGATGGATTTCGCCGATTACGCCGATGGCTTTTCCGTTCACGATTATCTTTCCAACCCTGCCGGGAATGAAGCTCGGGTGCTCGACCTCCTCAAGCTCGTACTCGAAGCCGAGGTGGCGCATCACGCTGTCAAGGATTTCCTTCGCGTCGGTGAAGGTAACCCTCGGCTGGGCCAGCACGACGGCAAGCTTGCTCTCGCTGACGGTCTTCGTTTCCCTGCTCTCGTCTATCAAAGTGGCCTTGCCGACCTCAAAGAGCCTCTGCGGGTACTCTTCGTGGGTGTTCTGGCTCAGGAAGTCGAGCAAACTCGGTAGAAGCCAGTTCCTCAGCGCTGACCACTTCGGGCTTATCGGGTTCTCTATTTCGACAAGTTCAGCGGGGGGATTGTTGAAGTAGTCCCTCCCGTATTCGAGGTTCATCTTCCCATACTGGGCTTCCCTGTTGGTCAGGTTGAAGGTCATGACCTCCTGGAGACCAAAGCCGACCATGAGTTCCCTAACCGCGTCCTCGAACTCGACGAACTTGTCGCCCCTGCCCTGGACGGCAAGCTTCGGTTCTTCAGGCTCAATTTCGTTGTAGCCGTAGGCGATTAGGACATCCTCTAAAACGTCCCTGGCGTGCATTATGTCGTCGCGGAATGCTGGATAGAGGAGCTTTGCTTTACCGTCCTCAAGGGTCACGTCGTACATCATCCTCTCAAGAAGGTCCTTGATTTCGCCGTCGCTCAGCTCGAGGCCGGCCAGCTTCCTTATGTAGTCCAGCTCGACCTCGAAGGACTTGGGAGTTAAATCGGGCGTTTCAATCTCAAAGTCTGGATAAACGACTTTAACGCTCTTAATCCTTCCTCCGCGCTCCGCTAAAGCTGTGACGACAACGTTAAGGGCAAGCATGACCTTGTTCAAATCCCAGCCGGTGACATCGACGAAGACGTTCCTCGTTTCGGTCGTTACCCTTCCGGTCGTTTCGGAGTTGATTATCGGGGGCATCGAGAGGACTTTACCTTCGGAATCAACAAGGAGCGGATAGTAGGGCTTGTCCTTAATCAAATGTCCGTACTCCCTGCCCTTCTCGTGCTTTTCGAGGATTTCCTCCAGCGTAAGCTCCTCCTCGAAGCCGAGCGGGACGAACCTCTCGGTTTTCTCTGCCGCACGGTAGTATATTGGGGGCTTCACCTTGTCGAAGTCGAAGATACCGATGGCAACCTCTCTCCTTCTCCTCCCGAAGGTCAGAGCGACCTTCTCCTGGAGGTTAATCATCTGCTTGAGAGCCTCTTCGTCGAGCTTGAGGCCTTCAACGATTGCGTAAACACCGTAGGGGCGGATGTCTTTCAGCTTCTCGTCAACGTAAACGGTAACGTCGCTTTTCTCGACCTCGTATTCTGGCAGACCCCTCCGGAAGCCGAGCGCCCAGCGTATCTGCCTTGCTATTCCCTCGGCGCTCCAGAGGTCAGGCCTGTTGGTGTCCTTGGAGTCCGCTTTGAAGTAGATTTCACCGTTCTCCTCCCAGACGTCGTCGAGCTCGCATTTGGCGTAGAGGAAGAGGTCCTCCCACTCCTCGACCGTGAATTCTTTGCCAACGAGCCTCTCCAAATCCCGCTTTGACACGTCGAACTTTGGCATCTCCCATCACCACACCAGCTTCGCTTCTCTCAGCCAGCGGAGGTCGTAGCTGAAGAGGTAGCGTATGTCGTCTATTCCGAGCTTGAACATTGCCAACCTGTCGATTCCGATTCCCCACGCGATGACCGGGACGTCTATGCCCAGAGCCCTGGTCATCTCCTCGCGGAAGATTCCGGCACCGCCGAACTCGACCCAGCCGAGCTCTGGATGGTAGGCGCTCATCTGGACGCTCGGCTCGGTGAACGGATAGTAGTCGGGCAGGAACTTGACCTTCTTGGCCCCAGCGATTTCCACCGCGAAGCGCTTCAGGATTCCGAGGAGGTGCCTGAAGTTGAGCTCTTCTCCAACTACAAAGCCGTCAATCTGGTTGAACTCGATGAGGTGCGTCCTGTCGAGGACGTCCGGTCTGAAAACGCGCTGAATCGTGAAGTACTTCCCTGGAATCTCGACACCCTTCGCGAGCTGTCTACCGCTTAGAGCAGTGCCGTGCGCCCTCGGCATGAGGAGCATGGCCCTCTCTGGAGACCAGACATAGCCCCAGCCGCGCGAGCCTGCCAAACCGCGCTCGTGGGCGGTCTTAACCCTCTCAACGAGCTCCTCCTCTGGCAGGAATCCGCTCTTCGGGTACTTGAGCTGGTAGGTGTCCGTCCACTCCCTCGCCGGGTGGTTCTGGGGCTGGAAGAGGGCGTCGAAGTTCCAGAACTGAGTCTCGATGAGTGAATCAACCGTCATCTCGATGAAGCCCATTTCGATGAGTCTTCTCCTTATCTTGTCGAGGAAAGCGCGATAGGGCTGCTTCTTGCCCGGGTAAATCCTCCTCACGGGGGCCTTTATATCAAAACGCCTGAACTCTACCTCGCGCCATTTGCCTGACTTTATGAGTT
>Ga0256836_1000200_pt1 | contig 36135 bp, 32 predicted proteins | sample 4561380metaG_FD_185974 | JGI IMG/M metagenome (GOLD analysis project Ga0256836, IMG submission 185974) | Hydrothermal vent microbial communities from Guaymas Basin, Mexico - 4561-380 | ecosystem: Environmental > Aquatic > Marine > Hydrothermal vents | place: Mexico: Guaymas Basin | collected...
CTTCTTCTGAAACTTCTTCTGAAACTTCTTCTGAAACTTCTTCTGAAACTTCTTCTGAAACTTCTTCTGAAACTTCTTCTGAAACTTCTTCTGAAACTTCTTCTGAAACTTCTTCTGAAACTTCTTCTGAAACTTCTTCTGAAACTTCTTCATTTTCAATCATTTCATTATAAGTATCAAGAAGATCTTTATAATAAGCCTCTAATTCAGAATGAGGTCTACCTCCTAAAATTACAGAATCGATATTCTCAATTTTAGAAGAAATATCTGCAATAGCTTCTGTCATTTCTGGATTATAATCATAAATAGCAGCAATAGTGTTATTATCTATAACCTCTCCGTCAACAATAGCTGCAGCTCTCATTTTTTGAGCCATAGAAGCAAGTTCTTTTTCTTGAATACCTTCATAAGCAAAATAAAAAACTTTAACTGTCTGATCTTGACCAACAGGTCTCCAAGGTCTAACCTTAGATTGACTTACAACTTTTAATTGTTTATCAATTTCATAGAAAAAAACTGTTTGATATTGAATAAGGTCCAAACCTGTTGCAACTCTTTTTTGAGAAACAATTACAATATCTTTTCTCTCAGGACTTGTAATCCATTCTTCAATATCTTCAGCTTTTAAATTATCAGGCATAATATCAACATTAAAACCTTCGTTTGAAAGAATTTTTTCTAAACGTTTATATAATCCAGTAGCATTATTATAAACACCATATAAAAGAATTCTTCTATTTTGAGATATTTCCGCTCTAGCTTTTTCAATTAAAGCTCTTTCTTTATTAAAAACATAGTCTTCTGAAATAGGAATATAATCAACATTTACTTTATCTAAAACAACTTCTCTTTTATCAATAGTTTCATATTTTTCCTCTGGAAACTCAAATGAATATTCTTTTGTTGGATTATTCATTCTATATGAAAAAGAAGCTTGAAAATGTCTTAGATTATAATTTCTACGACCACGAGCCACAACACGAACTCTATCTTTCCAATTGTTGAAAGATCTAGTTATTTCTGTATCCATAGGAACAATAACTTGGTGTTCTTCAAAATCTGGCATTTGCATATTTAAGTCTTCAATAGAAAACCAAACTGTAAAAGGAGCCAAAAAACTAATAATTCTATCATTAATTTGTGGAAGTTCCTGAATTTTTGTTTGCGTTCTTTTTCCAACATGATCCAATCTAACAACACTTGATTCTTTCTTTGCTCCAAAGAAGTTTACAAAAGAACCAATTTTATTATAATCAAAATTTCCATATTTTTTAAAGTGTCCAGCAATTAATGGATATAAAATATGAAAAATTGAAGAAGCATATCCATTAGACAAAGTTCCTGTCATAATTAATGTTCTATAAGATACATTAATTAAAGATTTATAAAAAATTGACTGCAAAGAAGAAGACGACGCAAACTCATGAACTTCGTCAACAATAGTCAAATCAAGCCACTTATCATGTTTATTTTTTCTTCTTCTTAAAAGCTTATCAGCATAACTTTCAGTTCCACCCACAACAGAATATGTTGGTTCAGAACATTTATTACAATGCCAAGCCTCTTTTTTTCTTGAAACTGTTGATTTCAAAATATTCCCACAATTTGGACATTTCTGCCCAGGTTTCATAGGTTTATATTTAAAAGTATTTTTACCAGTATCTTTAGATAAGATAAAATAATTAATTTTACCTGGAACCTTTTCTATTTCAAGAGCTTGTTCTAAAGTAATCTCACTTTTATTTCTTTTTCTAGGTTTGTTAACAACCTTATATACATTCAAAATACCACCACAAACAGATTTAGCCTCACGCTCCATTTTTTTCATATGTTTTCCAACAGTTAAAAATGCAACATTCATGCCTTTTTCTCTATATTCTTCTTCAAACAACAGTGCCATAATACTATTACTCATTGTTGTTTTTCCTGTACCCATTTTTGCAGCAATAATTCCAGCTCTTTCACCAGATAACAAAAGTTTTGTTAAAGGTAAAATAACAAACTGAGCTTGCCCCATAAATGCATTTCTGTCTGCTTTCCAATTTACTTGTGCCGCAGCTAAATGGTTCAACATTTTTCTATTAAAAACAGCGTCTTCACTATTTCCAATAACGTCAGGCATATGCTTAGGTCTCCCCATTTGAGTCATAATTGACTCTGCATTCTCCTGAAAAAACTTAGTAATTTCACTAGCCATAATTATCCTTTTTATTTTTAATTTTTGTTTTATACAAAACAATGTTTTGTAATATAAATATTTTTATTATTATAAGAGATATATTTTTACTTAAATAAGTAAAGCGAGCAAAAGCTCACTTTAATCTTTATAAATAATGACTTCTTTTCGAAGTTTATTAAATACTCCAAGCTGAGGTTTCCAAGTTGTAACCTTTTCTACAACTTGTTGACCATTAATAAAAACTTTTTCAACTTGTTCGTCCTGCAGCATTACAGATTTAATTGCAGCAGGCTCATTGCCATTTACTATAACTTCCTTATCAAGACTACCAGCTGTACCAGAAGCAAGTAAAGAAGCAACAATATGAGGCTTAATTGGAGCAACAGGCTTTGAATCGGTCATATAAATATTTGACATAATTTCCTGTTTCTCAATCTCTTTAATTTCTTTTAACAAAAATAAATCAGAAGCTCTTTCCGGAACTTTAAAAATAAAATCAACATTAGAAGAATATAAATATTCTTTTACCATATCAAGATTTGTAAGTTCCTCTTTTAAAGAATCTCTTCTTACTTTTAAGAAATTTTCAACAACTTCACTTGTAATTCCTTGAGTTAATCTCGAAGAAACTTTAAGAATAGCTACGTCGTCTCTTAAAAAAATAGGTTCAAAGCCTCTAATAAGATTATAAACACCCATATTCAATAAATGCTCAATAAGAAAAGAAGCATTTGTAACTTTTGAAGTTTTTAAAATATCTTTTTTTCTTAGAATTTTACCTGAAAGAAATTCAATTCTTTCTTCATAATCTTCTAAATCTTCAGAAGTCTCTAACTCTTCTTCTTTAAGTCTTTTTTTCTCTGCTTTTAATCTCTTTTTAAGTTTTTCGAGTTTTTCTTTTAAAACGTCCATTTCTTCGCGTTCTTTATTATAACTCTTTCTTTTAAGCTCAAAACCTTCCATATCTTTAATAATTTCTCTCATTTGAGCACCCATTACAATAAGATATCCATTTTTAGCAGATCTTAAAAATGAAATTAACTCCAAATTAATATAACCTGGATTAAAATACATAGTTGTTAAATCTTCACTAATAGAAGAAGAATGAACTTTATCAAAAAAGTTATATTTTAATTTATTTATTCTTAAATATTCAATACCTCTGTAAATAAAAGCTGGATCGCCTAATAAAGTAATATTAGGAAATTCTTCCGCTTTTTCTTTTGTATCAATTGAAGAAATAAATTCTTCAAATCTCTTTACGGTATCAGTCTTTTCCGTGAATTGGCTAATATCTTGTGTAAAAATTGTATTTTCAAACATATTTTTCCTTTATTTAAATTCTTTTAAAAGATATTGTGTATGAGCGTCACTATAAACACCATAACCATTTGGCATATCAGATAATTTCACATTATCTCTAATGCGTTCAAAATTAGAAGTAGAAATATCACTATAACCACCACCAAATGTTAATCTTTTATAACCAAATAAATCTTTTCTTTTTTCTAGTTCGTCTGCAAAAGCATAATAACAATCTAGAACTGATTTTCTAAGTTCATTACCAAGAACTTCAATGTTATCAAGAACAAAATCTCCTGACTCTTGGTGATACCAGAAAAAAGATTGAGCAACAGTTTTTCCCTTTTTCATAACTCTGAATATTCCAGAATATTTAGGATTTTCTGCAGCGTAAATGACACAAGCTCCACCAACACTAAATAAATGTTGGCAACAATCTGTTTCTAAACCAACAAACCAACCTCTAGGATTACCCATATCCATAGATTCCCATGAATAATCAGTACCTTCAAGTTTACCTCTAATAGTAGGATAAGTTCTTGGTGTATTTGGAATTTTTGCCATAGCTTCAATATATTTTTCTTGATATTTTTCAAAGTGAGCTTCAGTTAACATAAGTTCTGCAGCTACCATTGCAATACCTTCACCACCAGGTTTAAGATTTCTGTATTTATTTACAGCAATTTTTGCCATAATCTCTTTATGAGACATTTTTAGAAATGAATTTCTAAAGTCTTCCTTTTCCAAAGAAGCCAAAAAAGCAAACATAAAAATACCATTATCGAAATTTTTAAGTTCTTTAAAAAACTTATTCAAATCAATTTTAAAGTTTTCAGGGTCTTTTGCTTTAACAATTGAAAGTTCTTTAAAAGGTAAAAATTCTCTATCAACACCTATTTTATCAATATATTCAAATAAATCAGGTGTTCTATCTTGAAAAATTTCATAAGCCCAAATAATATTCTTTTGAACTCCGTCTTTCAATTCTTCAAACTTATCTTTACCTCCAACAAATTTTAAAACAGCTTGCCAAGTTTTAATCTTAAACGAATTCTTAGGGTCCGTCATATACATAAGATTTTTAATCATTGGAGCTCTTTTAAAATTATCAATAAATTGTTGTTGACCAAAATCAATAACAATTTCTCTTGAAATCTTATCAATAGCTTTACTAGAATTAATATCTAGCATAATAGCTTTTCTATATGGATAAGATTCAACACTATAATCTACAGATAGATTTGTAGATAAATCTAACAAAGAAGTTGCTATTTTAATAGCAAGATCATTATTATCTAATGGAATTGGTATTGGACTTTGATCTTTTAAAAGAACTAATAGTCCATTTGTAAGTTCTTCTTCACTATCTGTAAATATAGTTCTGTTTAGTTTTTCCATTTTGGCGTATGTTACGATTTCTGCATTTGAAAAATTATCTAACTTTTGAGAATTCATATAAGTTAATTCTCCACTAGATACTTTCAATACAGATACATTTTCACTCCAAGAAGAGAATTGCTTCTTTAAAGACCAAGTCTTACTCTTATTTATAAAAGCAGATATATCTTCTTTATTAGCCTTATTTCTTAAAAAAGAAATCATAACAACTTCTTCTTTATCTCTAATAACACCAATTACAGGAATTATATCTCCCTTGCCTAAATCTATATACAACATATATATCCTTTTTTCTTAAATTATTCTAATAACATAGAATTAATTAGTAATATAAATAGAAAAAAAATTCTAAAATATCTATAGTCTTTTTTTCAAAAAGCTATAAAAAGGCTATTATAAAAGCTATACAAAGCTATAGAGACTCTACAAGACCCTTATTTAGGATATTTCAAAGGGGTTAAGGTGGGAGTTTACACTCTAAAGGTGGGAGTTTACACTCTAAAGGGTGGGAGTTTACACTCTAAAGGGTGGGAGTTTACACTGAAAGGTGGGAGTTTCCACTGAAAGGTGGGAATTTACACTAGAATTCTATTCTTAAACAAAACTTAAGTGTTTTTTCCCACCTTTAAAATTTCATAATTTAAGGTGTATTTAATTTACTTTTATACACTTTTATTGTATAATAAGAATAAAAAAAGGATAATTATGCCAACGAAATTAACAGATAGAAATATTATAAAGCAAAATTATTTATTAAATAATTCTAGCTATAAATTATCTGCATTAAGTCTAGATATAGTTATGGGCCTTATTACCGAAGTAAAAAATGAAGATAAAAATTTTCAAATATATGAATTTTATATAAAAGATTTAGAAAAAAAATTTCAAAAACAAATTGACGAACGAACTTTAGATAAAGTTGCAGAAGAATTATTATGTTCTACAATAACAGTAAAAAAGAATAAAGACTTTTTAAAAATGAATTGGGTTAGTTCATTTGAATATCTAAATTCACAAAGAAAATTTGAAATATCTTTTGACCCTAAATTAAAACCATATTTACTCGAATTAAAAGAAAATTTTGTTTTAGGATATTTTTCTGAAATAGTTAAAATAAGAAGTGAATATTCTAAAAGAATATATATGTTACTTAGACAAAGAGTTAATATTGGAACTTGGACGATAACAGTTGAAGAATTACAAAAAATATTAATGGTACCTAATTCATATAAACAATATAAAGAATTTAAAAGAAGTATTCTTAAAGTTGCAGAAAAACAAATTCAAAAAAATTCTTCATTAAATTTTTCAATTGAAGAATTTAAAGAGGGCCGAAAAACAGTTTCTTTAAAATTTAAAATTTTTAACAAACAAATTGAAAACAAAACAAAAGAACCAAAACAAACAAAATCTATAAAAGCTCTTGAAGATTTTTATACAGAGGAAAATAATTAATGAAAAATAAATATCCATTTTTAAAAGATTTAAATAAAGAACAATTTAAAGCAGCCACAACAATAGAAGGCCCTGTATTAATTTTAGCTGGAGCAGGAAGTGGTAAAACAAAAACTCTTATTAGTAGAACAGCATATATTTTAGCCTCAAAGTCAACAGAACCAGAAAATATTCTAATCATGACATTCACAAATAAAGCGGCAAGAGAAATGAAGGAAAGAGGCTCAACAATGTTAAAAGATTTTGATCTTTTTACTAGTCCAGACTTTACAACTTTTCATTCTTGGGGAGCAAAATTTCTTAGAAATCTTGATAATTATATTTTAAATCAATTTAATTTAACAAATAAATTCAATATAGCTGATTCAAGCGATCAAAAGACTATTTTAAATAAACTTAAACATGATTATCTTTCAGAAGATAACGCAAAAGCTTTTAAAGCAGATTTATTTTTATTAAATTTAACAATTATTCAAAATAATGAAACAAGTTATTATAATATTGAAAAAGCAATTAAAGAAATAAATAAATTATCTAAAAATTCAAAATTAAATCTATCTTATTTTAAAGATATAAATAAAAAATTAATAGAAGAAATAGCTAATTTATATATTGCTTACAAACAAGAATTAAGAAGAAATAACTTAATAGATTTTGACGATTTAATAAATATACCAAATGAAATTCTAAATATTCATAAAGATATAAAAAAGACATTAAATAATAAATATAAATACATTATGGTAGACGAATTTCAAGATACTAATAAATCTCAATTAAATTTATTAAAAAATTTATTAAATAAAAAAGATAATATTTGTGTTGTTGGTGACGATAGTCAAAGTATTTATGGTTGGCGAGGTGCAAATATAAGATATATATTAAATTTTCATAAAGACTTTGATAAATGTATAAATATTAATTTAAATATAAATTATCGTTCTTCAAAATTAATTGTAAAAAAAGCTAATAAATTATTAAAAAAAGCTGAAGAAAGACATGAACATAAAAAAGATTTAGTATCTAATCAAGATTCTAATGGAATTGTTCAATCAAAGTTTTTTAAAACAAATAAAGAAGAATTTATCTCAATAGCAAAGAGTATTAAATATTTAATTACAGAAAAAAATGTAAAACCTGGAGATATAGCTTTACTCTATAGAACAGCTTTTATAATTAGAGAACTTGAAGAAGAATTTATTACTTTAAATATTCCATATAAAATTCATAAAGGAAAAACATTATTAGAAAGAAAAATTTCAAAAACACTTATTAGTTATTTAAAATTATTATTCAACGAAAGAAATGATATTGCCTTAATGACATTACTATTAAACAATAAAATATTAACCGATAAAAGATTATCAGATTTTTCTTTAGAATCAAAAAATAAAAATATGGAATTAATAGAATACTTAAATAGTGGTGAATACAAAAATTTTCCTAGAATAGCTAAAACAACAATTAATAAAGTTGATTCTTTTTTAGAAGAATTTTATTATTTTAAAGATTTATTAAATATGAATAATTTTTCAAATTTTTTAAAAAGATTTTTTAATGGTAATATCATAAAAGATTCAAATGAAGCCATAGTTCAAGAATCTTTTAGCACAACAGTACCTGAACAAAAACTAAATGAAGCTGAATCAAATTTAAAAATATTAGATATTTTACAAAAAATATGTTTAAGATATGACAATTTAGATACATTATTAGAAGTAATAACTCTTGAGGGAGAAGAAGAAGATTGCGAAGAAGATAAAGTTAATTTAATGACAATTCATGCTTCAAAAGGTCTTGAATTTAGAGTTGTTTTTGTAATAGGAGCTGTAAATGGAATTTTTCCAGGTCCTAAATGCACAACAAAAAAACAATTAGAAGAAGAACGAAGACTTTTTTATGTAGCTATTACAAGAGCTAAATATATGTTAAGAGTTTCTGGAGCTGAAGCATATTTTAAAAATCAACAAGAGAAACATACGCCTAGCTTATTTATAAATGAAGCAAAAATCGATATATCTTAATTTTTTTTCTTAATACATTAACATAATGTATTATTTACATTAAATTTAAAATAGAAAGGTTATATATGAGTAAAAATATTGTAAAGTCTACTTTAGACTTTTTTCAAACTTTTACTGACTATGAAGCTATTGGAAATATGGCTTTCATAGATAATAAAAATAATAGTAAAAGTAGACTTTTACGTCAAGTAAAAGCTAGTGAAGTAAAAATTTCTAACGACGGACTTACAATTTCAATTAATAACCAAATGGCTGGTTATATAAAAAATAAATTGTCTCCAGTCGTTAATAATAAAAATAAAGAAGGTGAGTTTGAAGATATTAATAAACTATTACTATCTTTAGCTTTAATTAAATTTTACTTTGAAGAAAAAGAAGATTGGATATATATGCCACTTATATCAGTTGATATCTCTAATCAGAAAAAAATTATCTTCGAAGCATTAAAATCAGGTTCTAGTGAAATTTTTATTCCTTGGGAATCTACAGTAGTTCTCAATGAACATATTATAAATACATTCTTTGATTTAAAATATGAAGAGAATGGTGAAATGCACGCTGAATACTTTTCAGAATTTTTAGAAGATATAATACCTATAAATAGTAGAGACTCTTTAAAAAGTTTTATGAAAAGTTTATATGTATCATTCAAAGAAAATAAAGATTCTTCTTTTGAAATTATTTTTCCTGAACTTAATTCAGAAAAAAGTTCTCTATTTATGTTCTTTAATTCAAAAAATGATATAAAAGTAAAAAGATCTTACGATCAAATAAAAAAGAATATAAGTCCACTTCTTGAAGAATATCTAATGTTTTCCCAAGAAGAAAATAAGAGTGTTGATTTTTCAGATACTTTATGGCTAGGATCTTTAACAAAAGACTTTCCATTAGGTAAAGGTCAATCAATTGTTATGCAAGAAAACGAAAAAAATAAGAAACTTTTAGCTGTTGAAGGAGCTCCTGGTACTGGTAAAACTACATTATTTTTAAGTGTTATTGCAAATGAGATAACAAAAAGAGCATTATCATTAATAAATGGTAATGATTACTCAAATCTTATGATAGTTACTTCTACCTCTAATAAAGCTATAGAAAACGTGTATATATCTTTAAAACATGGTTTTAAACATGGCTTTGTCTATGTTGGAGGTAATGCAAACAATAAAAATGCTTCAGCTCTTGAAGTAAAAGAGTATATAGATTTTTTAGATACTATGAATTACGATAAAGATAAGCAAAATTTTCATAAAGAGAAGATATTGCATACAATAGAGCTAATAAAAGAGAAGGAAGAAATTTTTAATCTAATAAAAAGCTTTAATCTAAAATTCAAATCTTATAAAGATTTGAAAGAGTTTCTTGAAAAATCATTTAAAAAAGATATTTCTGAAATTAAAAAAATCTTTATAAAAGTTTCAAAAAAGTTAAAAACGAAATCTCTATCAAAAGTAAAAGAGATAAAAGAGTCTGAAGAATTTAATTATTTTTTAGACGAAAGCAAATCTAAATTTTCATTTAAATCTTTATTTAAAAATAAAGAATCTATTTTAGAAGATTTTAACAAAACTTTTAATTTAAAAATTGAAGATTTAAACATACTTCATGAAACTTTAATTCTTATTTCAAAAATAGACGAAAATGCTTTTCAATTTTATGAAGAGCAAATTGAAATAAAAAAAGCTGAAAAAGCAATGAAACTAATAGGTGAAAAAGAAAAGTTTTTTAATGGTATTCAAAAATATGACTCTTTTGCAGAGTATTTCAGAACAAATTTATTTGCAATGAATTATTCTATATATATTTCTTCGATAAACTTTATGAATCAAGAAATTTTAAAGAATAAAGATAATGTAGTAAAAGCTATAAAATATCTTTCTGTAGAAGATCAATACAATTACCTTATAAACAACTATGGTTATGACGAAAAAAAACAAAAGGAATTTTTAAAATACCTTTCTTTAGCATATCCAGTTCACACTAGTACACTTGCTGCTATTCAAGGGGTTCTACCAGGGTTAACAAAAGTAAGAAAATGTAATTTATTATTAGCTGACGAAGCTGGTATGATTGCTTCTCACTCAATTATTCCTGCTATGAATATTTCAAATAGAGCAATTATTGTTGGAGATCCAAAGCAACTAGAACCTATTGTTCCTATTGCTGAAATTTTTCTAACAGCTTTAAAAAATAAATATTCTGAAGAATTTTGGAATATGTATTCACCTACACTAGTTTCTGCATATCATAGATCTGCTGGAACTCTTACAGGTGGATATAAAAATACTGGTCGAGGAATTATTCTTGACGAACATAGACGTTGTGCACCAAAAATAGCAAACCTTTTTATTGATATTGCAGAATATCATGGTTTATCTGTTTGCACAACAACAAAAGATTCTCCAATAGGAGATAATTTGTTTATGTTTGATATAAAGAATAAAGATACTGAAAGCTTCAAAAAGATAAATTATTCTGAAATTGAAATGATTAATCAGATTTTAAGAAAGCTTTATAATGCTGGATATAATCTTTCAAAAGATATAGGTATCATTACTCCATATAGAGATCAAGAAGTTGAGCTTATTAAGTACTTTGGACAAGTTTTAAATCATATTCCAGGCCAAGAAGCTAAAATTGGAACTGTTCATAAATTTCAAGGTGTTGAATATAAAGTTGTAATTTTTTCAACTGTATTATCTAGAGAACAAGATTCTCTTAGTTTTATAAATTCTTCTCCTAGTTTAATAAATGTTGCTATTTCAAGATCAAAAGAAGCCTTTATGGTTGTTGGAGATTATGAAAAATTAACAGAGGATAGTTCTTATGAAAATTTTGTTGGTCGTATGTGTAAACATATAAAACTTAATGGAGTTTATTCAAAAATTAATGCTTAAGGATACAAACCTTAAGCATTTCTTATTTAAGAAATAAAAAATTACCAAACTCTAAATCTACCAGTATCTATATGAATATGTCCTAATACAGGATAATAACCTAAACCACCATATTTTAACTTTTTTGCAAATTCATATATTTTTTTTGAAGAAACACCAGCTATATTAAAATCAATAGCCTTCCCTTTTAAATGCAAAGATCTTTTTGCTGGTTTATAACCAAGTTTTTTTAATATATCCTGAGTTCTTTCAGTTCTATATCCAGAATGTAAAATAATATATTTAGCATTTTCAAAATGACTAAAAATTTTAGCTAAATAAATAAATAGTTTTTTATCAATTTTTACAGTTTTATTTTCTCTAAAATCTCTAAAAAAATTATTTAATTTTTTACAATCATTTTTAGATAAACCTTTATTTTCATAAAATTTAACAACTAAAACTTCTAAAGTATTTGGATTAAATAATTTAATTTTTAATTTTTTATTTAACTTAACTTTTTTATATTTATTTTTTACAATTTTTATTTTTTCTACTGGTTTTTCTACGATTGAATCATTACAATTATTTTTTTCTTTATTTATTATTTTAATAACTTCCACATTTGAAGAATATAAAGAAGTTATTAAAAATCCTATAAAAATTAGGATTTTTAACATTTGAACTCCTTTTAGAAATCCATTACTACAGAACCTTTAGAATAATTCACAACATTCCCTTCAAAGAAATTTGTTTTTTGATCATTAAAAGAAGAAAAATCGTCAAACCAAGAAATAGGATTCTTTTTATGTCCTATTTCAGGAAAGAAATCTTCTAAGCCAATTGCTTTAGCTCTACAATTTGCCTGATATTTTACAAATAATTCTATAATTTCTTCATTTAAACCAAGAATTCCTCCTTGTGTAATATATTTTCCCCATTCAATTTCTAATCTTACAGCTTCTAAGAACATATTTCTTATTTTCTCAATAACTTCGTCTGATAAATATTCTCCGTATTCTCTTTTCATACTTTTATAAATATTTGCAAATAAAGTTAAATGTGCTACTTCGTCTCTTTGAATAAATCTAATCATTTGAGCACTACCTTTCATTTTTCCATTTCTAGCTAAAGCATACATAGCTGCAAATCCACTATAAAAATAAATTCCTTCTAAACATTGATTTGCTACTACCATATAAAATTTAGCTTCCATATCTGTTTTAGCAGATTCAGCATATCTTAAATAAATATCTAAAATATGTTTATTTTTACTAAATAATTGTTTATCAACTCTCCATTTTTCATATATTTCTTGAGAATTTGCACTAATAGAGTCAACCATAACAGCATAAGATTGAGAGTGTAAAGCCTCTTCCATTGCTTGTCTTACTAAACACATATTAATTTCAGGTGCTGTAATCCATGGATTTACATTATCAACCGTATTATTTGTTTGCAATCCGTCCATAAAAATTAATTGAGCAAGAACTTTATCATATAAACCTTTTTCACCTATAGTCAAATTTCTATAATCATTAAGATCATTAGTCATATCAACCTCTTTTGGAAACCACGTATTAGCTAACATACTTTCCCATAAATTATAAGCCCATTGATATTTTAAACCATTTAAATTTATAACACCTGAAGTCATACCATTAATTAAACTTGTTGTTGTCACTCCTTGAGGACAATTTTCATTAAATAAATCTTTAGACATTTATTTCTCCTTATTTTTTAATATATATTATACTGTTATTTTAACATATAATTTGCTATAATAATAAAAAATTTAAAAGGATTATTTTTATGAAAAATTTAATTTTAACAATAATAATGGTGTTTACCTTACAAACAAATTTATTCTCACAAGAAAAATTAAAAGATTGGTTATCTTATAAAGAGCTATATGCTTTATCTCAAGATAATTTAATAAATAAACCTGTATTTGTTTTTATTGGTAAAAATAATTGTCCTTATTGCAAAAAAGAAATTGAACGAATAAAAAATTCTGCAGAATTTTCAAAATACTTAAACAATAATTTTATTACTGTTTTTATAAATCAAGACGAAGATTTTACACCTGTAGATCTCTACTCTGAAATGGTTCCAGCTTTTTATATTTTAGAACCTTATTCATTAAGAAAATTAGTAAAACCAGGATATGGAGCTATACCATTAGAACATTTAAAAGATTGGCTTAAAGATATTTCAAGAAAATTTAACAAATATAATAAAACATTAAAAGAGGTAAAATAAATGAATTTTACAAAAAAACAAATATTTTTAACATTAATAAGTTTTATCTTTTTATCTATTTTTATTTTTTTAAATATATTATCAAATCAAAAAGAAACAATCGTTAATAATTTTATTATAAATAATATTCAAAATAGAGAACATTCATTTAAAGATATTAATTATATAACTAATATTAAAAATATTGAATGTAAAAATAATATATTTTCTTCTGATATAAATTGCCACTTAGAAAATATAAATATTTATTTAGTAAAAGATAATAAAAAATTAAAAGCAATTAATATAAATAAAGCAGATATTTTAGTTAATCCTGGATTTTTTACAAGAAAAATAACTCCTTTTGACGAAATAAAAATAAAAGGCACTGTTAAAAAAATTAATTTTGAATATAACTTACTTATAAATTTATTAACTTCAAAAGGAAATTTTAAGGATTTATATACAGGACAAGAAATGGAAATAGACGATTTAGGTAATAAAATATCTAAAAATTTAGAAAATTTTAATTTAAGATTTTATCTATATAAGAAAAAATCCTTTTTTCCAAAAATCCCATTTCATTTAAATTTTAATATTAGTAATAATTTATTTGAATATAAAAGTAATTTAAATATGGTTTTTAATATTAAAAAGTCTGAAAAAGAAAGAAATGTTAAAATAGAATTAAAAAACAATATTAAAAAAATTTTTAATAATAAAGATTACAATATATATAGATTACCTGAAACAGATATGAAAATATTAAAAGAAAATACAATCATATTAATAAAAAATAAAGAAAATATTATAAATACTTTCTACTATGTTTATAAATTAAATTTAATAGCTTCAAAAGATAAAAAAAATATAGAAAAAATTTTTGGTAAAGATTCTGATAAAAAAATATTTAAGAGAAAATTAAATAAAGTTTTTAAATCTTTTGTAGTTTTATATAAAAATAATAAAAAAGAAGATACAGCTACTTTAATAAATGCTATATATAAATCTTTATTTAAAGAAAATTATATTGGTTTAGAATATCAAAAAATATCAAAGGGTAAGGGAATATATCTTTTAGACTTATCTTTAAAAGAGTTAGCTGAAAAAGATTTTGATATTAATAAATACTATACTTTTAAATACAAATTCTTAAAAAAGGATAAATAATGGAAGATAAAATAAAAAAAGACTGTGAAGATATAAAAAAACAAATAAATAATTATTTAAAAAATTTTAAACAATCTAATTTATTTGATAAAAAAATAGATTATTTTTATAAACAAATAAAAGAAGATATTAGCATAGGAGAAAATAAATGATAAAAAGATTGTTATTAGGGGTATTATTAATACTTACTATGTATTCTGGGTTTAGAGTATTATTTCCTTCAAAAGAAGAGAATAAATTAGAAATAACAATTCCTAAAGGAAAAGAAAAAGTTTATAAAGAAATAGTTAAAAAAATAAAACAAGAAAATTCTAAAAACTTATTAAAAACAAAAATTACTGAAGATACTTACAAATCTATAAAAAAAGTTAAAAAGAAAGAAATAACAGCTTCAAAAAATGGAATTTTAATTAAAATTAAAGAAAAAAGAATAGTTAATAATGAACTTATTATATCAATATATTTATGGAATAAAAATTCTGAAATATCTAAAAAATTCTTTTTAAATTGTAATGCAATAGATAAAAATAATAATATTGTAGACTCTTTTTCATGGAGTGGTAAATTAAGAATAAAACAAAAGAAAACTTTGTTATTAAAAGATATAAACCTTGGATATATAAATGCAAGAACTTTTAATGAATTAAAATGTTATATTAAATAATTATTAAGTATAATTTAAAAAAAGAAGGTATTTATATATGAAAAAAGCTTTTACATTAATAGAAATGTTATTTACATTAACTATTTTATCAATTGTTATAGGTTATGCTATATCTAATATAAAAAACCAAGATTCTGCAAAAGATATAATAAGATTAAAAGCAGATATGAAAAATTTAAAAAATAAAATTGATTTTATATATTTAAAAAATAATAAAATTCTTCCAAATACAGAAGGATTATTAATAGATACAAATAATGACGGATATGCTGAAAATTTAATTTTAAATGAAAAAATAGAAGTAAATAATAATAATCAATTAAGCTATGAAAATAATTCTGTATTAGGTCCTAAATGTTTTATAATAAAAGGATTAAATCCGGGATTATCAAATAAATATATTTTAGATTCATGCAATGATTCTGAAATACATAAACAATAAATTCTAAGAATAACTCTTAGAATTTAACCATTCTGAAAATTTATCCTCATTAATTTTTTCATTTAAATAAATATCTTTTAAACCTTTATGTAAAGTTCCTATTATATATTTATAATCTTCAAAATTATTTTCTATATTAATATCTTCATTAATTACATTTAATAAAAAGTTCTCAGCAAATTTTATCGAAGATAAACCTTCTTTAAAATTATTTTTTATTTCTAAAGAATCAGTTTCTTTTATTCTTTCTTCTATTAAAAAATCAAATCTTAAAAAATTATCTAATATAAAAGTCAATCCTTCTTTTGTTGGATTTTTATCTTTTAATAAATTTTCATAATCTAATTGAAATAATCTTGCATTCATAGTTTATTCTCCTTTGTATATATCTTTATTATATCAGTTTTTTTGTTTTTTTAAAACTTATTACAGAACAATTTATACACTGTATAAATAATTTAAAAAGGATAAATTATGCGAGTTAAAATTAACGGTAAATTTATTACAACTTCAGAAGAAGATATTAATTTAGACGAAACTTTTTTTCAAAAAATATTTAATAATAAATATAAAAAAGATTCAACTTTTTGTATAAAAGGCCCTCGTTTAAAATTAGATTATCTCTCAAAATGTGATAAACATGGTTGGTTTACAATTACTAAAAAAGCTTTTAAAAAAGGTAGTGGTTGTAAAGAATGTTCAAAAATTGAGAAAAATAAAAAAATCTCAAAAACATTACATAAAAGATATGTAAAAGAAAATGGAGGTTTAGAATTCATTGAAAAAAAATGTATATCTTGTCAAAAATCTTTTCTTGTAAAAAATAATAAAAAATCTATGAGAAAAAAAACTTGTTCAAAAGATTGTGCAAATAAAATTGCTTCAAATAGGTTTTCAGAACAAAATGTTGATATTGATTTCAGAAACAAAAAAAGCAAAACTATGAAGAATTTATATGCTTCAGGTGAATTAAATCCAAGAGCTGGATTTGCAAAATGGATTCAATATAAACGAATAAAAGTTCAGGGTGAATTTGAATATGAAGTTTGTAAAGCTTTAGATAAATTAAAAAAATCTAAATATATTCATAGTTGGGAATATACAAATGATAGATATCCTTATTTAAAATTAGGTAAAGAAGTTGCTACTTATTTAATTGATTTTAAAGTTTATTTATCTAAAAACGTATATTTTTATATTGAGACAAAAGGCTTTGCAACACTTAATGATATTTATAAATGGAAAAAAATTTCAAGTTCTGAACCATTAAAAGTATTTTATCAAAGAGAAGAACTTCAAAAAATAAAAAATGAACCTAGATATCTTTTATCAAAAAGTACGATAACACAAGAGGATATAGATAATAAAATTATCAATTTAACTTATGTTAACAAACAAATAAAAGAAGTTTTTGATTCGAATAATGAAGAAGATAAAGTAGATATGGCAGAAATTCCTTTCTAGCCTTATCTATTACTACTTAAAAAATTAATTAATTTAGACAAAGAAGAATCTTCTTTTACCTCTTTAGGGTCAAGTGCTATTATGTACAATATATCGTCTTTTAACAAATTAAAATCTTCATTTAAATTTAAATTTAAATTTTTATTTAATAATTTTTTAAATTCATGATTTTTTATATTCTTTATATTAAAATTTTTTATAGCTAAAATATTATCAATTAGTTGATTTAATACTTCTTTTTTATCTTCTTCAGATATATAAATATCTAGAACGTTTCCTTTAAAAAGATTTTCTTTTTTTAATTCTAAATTTTGTTCTACATTATCTATATTTTTAGTTAAAAAATCAGCTTCATTTAAAAATTCTCTCGGTAACCATAAAAATTGAACACTTTCAAATCTTTGTAGAAGTTTCATATCTTTTATTAAATCTTTTCTTGCTTTAAAAATAGCAGCTTTATTATCACAAACAATAACAATATTTTTAAATTTTTTAAAACCATATTTTAAACATTCTTTTATTCCTAAAAATTCAGCTTCAAAAACATTTGGTAAGTTATTAACTTGAAAATTATTTTTTATATTAGTTATTTTTTCTATAAAAGAGATAGAAGAAACTTTCATTCTTCTATCAAAACTTGCGTCAGTTAAAAATATACCAATTTTATTCATTAAATATTCTCCTGAAACCATTTAGCAACGTCAGATCTTACTGTATGTTTTAATTTTATACCGGCAATAAAAGGATCTACTAAAGATTTATTTAATAAACTAACTAAACTATTTTTCTCTTTATTTAAATAAGGGTGATCAACTTGATTAAAATCTCCTAAAAATATTATTTTACTTCCAGAACCCACTCTAGTTCCCATTAATTTTAAAATATTATTTGGAGTATTTTGACTTTCGTCAAAAATAATAAACTTATTTGTCAAAGTAATCCCTCTAGCATGAGCAATATCTAGAAATTCAATATTATAATCTTCAATAAATTTATTTGTCTGCTCTGTTCTTTGGATAGTTTGAACTTCTGTTAAATCTTCACCATTTAAATTTAATTTTTTCTCTGCAATAAAATTTAAAGCTCCAATTAAAGGATAATTAAAATAACTTAATTTTAGATTTTCGTCACCTTTTCTATATCCAAGAGCTGAGAATTTATCTTCAGCATTAATTGTAAATCTCATATAAATAATTCCATTAATTGAAGAATTTTTATCTTTTACATAATTCATTCCTGCCTGCAAAGCCATTAAAGTTTTTCCAGAACCTGTAGAACCTGTTACTGTTAATATATTAACTGGACTTTCTAATAAATGAGTATAAAACTTTTGCTCAATATTAATAGGTGGTACAGTATATTTTTTTTGAAAATATTCGTCACTCATATCTAATGGAATTAATCCATTTCCATTTACTAAAAAGAAATCTTCTTTTCCATTTAAAAACTTTTGACCATTATAATTTTCTTTATAATGAATATGAATTTGATTCCATTTTTTTTCATTTTCATAAATTTTATTTAAATCTTCCTTATCTAATATTTCATATTCTTTTAAAAAATCTATCTTTTCTGGATTATTTACTTGATCCCAATATAATGTTTCTGCTTTTAAACCTTTTGTTTTTGCGAATATTTTAAAAGAAGTATCATTTGTTATACATTTTAAATTATAATCTTTAGCAACCTCTATTATTTTAGAATCATTTGAAGATACGTCATAATTTTCATATTTTTTTCTACTTATAATAAATAATGGAATTTTATTATTATTTTCCGTAGTTAAAATAACTTCGAATACATTATCGATATTTCTAATTTTTATTTTATTTAATTTTCTTTTACTAATTTTTTTAAATTTTGAATCTTTTATTAATCTAAAAAATTCTCTTGCAGCAAAACTCAAATCATTTCTTAAAGAAATTTTATGTTTTTCTAATTCTTTAAGAACTATATCAGTTATAAAAATATTATTTTTACTATTTTCACTTAACTTTACTAAATTTAATTCAGGATTATCTATAATAACTGAAGTATCTACCATATAATTTTTACTCAATTTAAAACTCCTTTCTATATTTTATTTAAAATAATTATACTCTCTTTTTATGCTATTATTTTATTAATTTTTTAACCGGAGTTAATATAAATGGAAAATAATAGATTAGATCTATATAAATTTAAAATAAAAACAGAAAGAAATAGATATTTAACTAAAAAAATAGCTGCAAAGAATAAAGAAGAAGTTCAAAGATATATTAATGAATATTCGGGAACAGTAAAAACTATATATATAAAAAGTGCAGCTCCTTTAAAAGATAGAATAGATAGAAAATTTGCTGAATTAACAGGAAAAAATACAGACGAAGATTTTAGAAAAGAAATTTTAGCAAGGGCAAAAAGAATAAAGCAAATAGAAATTGCTAGATTTCTTAGACGTTTTGCTGAAGCCACAGAAGCTTCAATAAAACCAATAGATATTATAGATTCTTTACTTCAAGAAGATTTTTCTTATAATTTAAAAATGCTTTTTATTGAACTTCAAAAAGAATTAAATAAAGGAAATCCATTATTTATATCTTTATCATTAATACCTGGTATTCCAAAAGAAAGTATTGCAATTATAAAAATTGGTGAAGAATCAGGTAGCTTATCTAAAACATTAGTTCAAGTAGCTAAAGATATTGAATTAAAAGTAGATATTAAGAAGAAATTAAAATCTGGATTAATGAAACCATTTTTTACATTATTATTTGCTTTAGCTATTGTAATTTTTATTGTTCCTACAATGGTAAATCCAATTAAAGATATGTTTTCTCAATTTGGAGACGCAAAATTACCTATATTAACAAGAATTGTTATAACTGCAACAGATTTTATTACAGCTTACACTCCATTTATAACTGGATTTTTAGTAGCATTTACAATAATTTTTGTTATTTTATACAAAAAAGTATATTTAGTAAAATTAAAGACAGATCAGTTAATATTAAATTTACCAATAATAGGAACATTTTTAAGAGATTTATCAACTTTAAATATTCTTGTAGGTATAAATATGTATGTACAAAGTGCTGTTCCATTAGGTGAAGCTCTTTATAGAATTATTAAAACTGTTAAAAACGCTGAACTAAGAGAAGAATTAGAATTCATATCTAAAGAAGTTGATAGAGGTAAATATTTATCAGACGCATTATCTCAATCAATATATTTTAATGATTATATTAAAGGAGAAATTGCTGTTGCAGAAAAAGAAGGTTCTCTTATTAAAAAATTAAATCAAATTATAGAAATTTTAGATAAAAGAATATCTGAAAATAGTGAAATTATGATTTCAAGATTAACTAAAACTATTGGATTAATTGTAACAATTATTGTAGGAATTGTTATAATTGCCGTATATTCTCCAATGTTTGCTCTTATGGGAGAAGTTAATAAATCAATTATGGAAGGTTAATATTTAAATGAATTTAAAAAAAAGAAAAGGTAGCTTATTAATTTATTCTTTAATAGGATTACTTATATTAGGAGTTTCTTTTAAATTAATTTTTATATCTTTTACTGAATTATATAATGCAAAAAAAGAATATTTAACTTCTATAGACAGTTTTTTAAATTCAGAAATTATAATTTTAATTCAAGATTCTAAAGACAATGGTACACCAGAAGAAAAAAGAGATATTTCATTATCTAAAACATTTATAGGACAAACAGTTGATATTTCTGGATATACTTTAAAAAATTATTCCGAAACAACTACAGATTTTCAATTAACTTTTTGTTTTCCAGAATTTAAAAATTCAACAAATAATATTTGTAAAACAGTTAAAGGAACTGGGGATTTGACACAATGAAATTAAAAAGTAAAAAAGCATTTTCTAATTTAGAATTACTAATATCTATGGTATTTATAGGATCTTTATTAACAAGTTTAGCTATTAATTATAAAACAACTTATGAATTAAGAATTAACAATTTAAATTCAATTAATAGTTTAAGTTCTTTTTATAAAAATATAGAAAAAGATTATAATTTATATAGAAATATATCAAATGATTCAGATTCTAGTTCTAGCTGGATATCAATTAATGTCTCTCCAACTTGTGAAATATTATATATTGTTGAAAATGATACAGGATATATAGAAAAAACATTAAATTGTGCAGGCTCTTTATCTGATTTAAAAGAACCTGTTAATCATATGATTTTTAATGATAAATATATAAATGATATTTATAACTATAATAATTCTGCAGGAGTAACTTCGATTTTATTAAATAGAACTGGAGAAACTACAGGTGAATATGAATATGTTCTTTATCCAATTAACTTCACTTTAAATTAATAAAAAATAGTATTTAATTATTTTTATTCTTTATGATATAATCCAAAATAATAAATTATTTTGGAGAAAATATTGTGCCTAAATTAAAAAAAATAACAACATTATCATTATCCACTATCTTAGCAATATCCTCTTTTACTGGGTGTAGTACAAAAAATAAACTAAGTATAGAAGATAAAAAAGAATTATCAAACTTTAGAGTTTATGATAAATTAGCTAAGGACGTTAGTGATAAAAAAGCTATTGAATATGTTTACATTTCTGGATTTACTGAAAAAAATAAAGATATAAATCATAAAGTTATAAATAAAAGAATTAATTTTAAATTACCTCAATCTAAACTTCTTGGAGATCTTGTAAAAATAGGTCCTTACAATATAAGCGTTAATGATTATTTAAGTAATAAAATTATAAGTTTAAAAACTTCTCATATAAATGGATCAATAGAAGAAATATTAAATCAGATATCTTCTACTGCAAATGTTTATTGGACTATAGAAAATAAAGTTATTATTTTTAAACAAACAACTCAAATTGTTTACACTTTCCCTGCAATGACAATGGATAGAATTTCAGAAGTTTATAATACAGGAGAAACAGATAATATTACAACTTTTAATAATGATTCAATTTTTAAAGATTTAGAACAAGTATTATCAGGAATGGTTAAAACAAAACAATTTACAGGCGAAGTAAAATTTGAAATAACAGATAATAATTCATATAAAGAAAATTCTTCAAAAAATTCTTCTGATTTAAAAAATAATGAATCTTCAGAGACAAATTCAAAAGAAAATTCAAATGAAAATAACAATAATAAAAATATAAATAATAAATCAAATAATAAATCAGGTACAAAAATAGATATTAATCCTTCAGAATTTGAAACAAATGAAAACCATAAAAGAGTTACACCAACAAAAAAAGGTAAGCCTCCTAGAAGACGTCCTGTTAGAAATAATAAAAATAACGCTGTAAAAAATAAAATTTCTAATGTAGATTCTAAAGAAAAAAATTATTCTGAAGATAATAAAATTACAAATAAACAGTCAAGTTCTTTAAATAAAGATAACTCTAAAAATTCTCAAAGTTCTTTAGAAAATAAAAAAACAAAAGAATTAGAAAATGGTAAAGTAATAAATAAAACAAGTACATACTCAACAATATATAATACAAATTCAAGTAGAATAATTCTTTCTCCTAGTTCAGGTTCTGTAATAGCTCATGTAACACCTGACGAAGAGAAAAAACTAGACATTATTCTTGATAATGTAATGGAAAAAATGTTTGGTAATTTAGTTCAAGTTAATATGTATGCTATATCTGTTTCTAAAGAAAGATTAAAAAGTTTTAATTTTAATCTTACTTCAGGATCTATTTTTGGTTCTACAACAAAAACTACAACAGTTGGTGCAGGAGGTTTAGGTTATTTAGTTTCTCAAGGAACTATTGCTGATCCATTTACAAAACTTAATTTAGCTGTTAGCTATTTAACTGAAGATAAAAATAGCAAAATTTTATTAAATCCAAAAATATTAACTTTACCTAATATTATTAGTAGAGTTTCAGACACGACAAATATGCCATATTTAGAGCCAGAAACAATTACAGATAGTGGTACTTCAAATATTTCTTATAATGTATCTTATGTTAAACAAGGTGTTAATATGTCTGTATTAGCTAATACATTTGATAATAATATTATTTTGGCTTTAAAATTAGCAGTAACACAATATTTAGGAGATAAAACTTTAGAAGCAGGAGTTTTAGGAAGTTTCCAATTACCAATTGCTTCTCCAAAAATGATTCAAACAACGCTAAGAACTAAACCAGGTGATATTCTTGTTTTAGCAGGTATCAATGAACGTCAACTAAATGTATCCAGTGGAAAACAATTCTCATTACCTACAAGTTATTCAAAAGATAACTCTGACAAAGAATATGTTTTCTTAGTTATGCCAACATTAATTAAATTTGTTGTAATTAAAGACCCTATTAAGTTAAAAACTATGAAAAAATTAAATTTAGTTAATAATCTTGATAAAGTTAAATTTACAAAAGAAGAATTTGAAGCAATTAAAAAAGAAGAAGCCAATCAAGAAAAAACATACACTATTGAAGAATGGGAAAAAATGAGTAAAAAAAATACTGAAAATAAATCAGAAGTAAAAATTCTAAAAGATTTTAATGAAACAATTGATACTAATATAAATACAAGTGTTACAGAAGTAAAAAATTAATTAACGAGGTTTTATATGGAAATGAAATTAATAAAAGTATCTTCTTTATCAAATTCTAATATAAAAAAAGCGATAAAAGATATATACAATAAAATAGATAAAAATATCGAATATATAGAACTTAGAGAACATTTAATTTTTACTTTTGATAAAACAGATAAGTATCAAGAAAAAATAGCAAAGTCTATAATTTCAAATTTAGATATTTTTAAAAAATCTGAAGTAGCATTAATATTATCATTAAATAACAATAATATTACAGCAACTTATTTAAATTTAATTAATTTAGATACAGAAATTATTATGAAAGACGTTCCTTATGATTTAGGTATCCTATTATCTATTTTTGAAAATTATAAAAAAAATAATCCTGATATTTTTTATATAGATTCAAATGAATTAAATGAAGGTATTAACCAATTATCTGATATGCTTGAAATTTCTACTTCATTTTTTTATAAAATTGATTTTGAAAAAGCAGATTTAAAACAATTAAAATCTGTATCTTCAGTAGACTTTTCTTTAGAAACTTTAAAAAAATATTTAAAAAAAATAGATATTAACAAATATAAAGTTAAGCTAAAAGATTTTTATAAAAAAAATAAAAAACATGTTTTATATGTTGGAGTTAGCTTATTAATTATTATAATTACGGCTATTGGCTTTAAATATTATAATTACATTCAAGAAGAAAAAAGAAAAGCTATAGAATTAGAAAATTCTAGAAAATTAAAAGAAATATTAGCACAAGAACGTTTAAAAAATTCACTATCAAGAGAATTAAAAAATTTATTTGAAAATAAAAAACTAACAGATTTTGTTATAAAAAATATAGAAAATATAGAATCATTAGAATATGTAAATAAACAATATAAAATTAGTTATTTTTCTAAAAATATAAAAAACTTTTTTAATAAAAATTCTAAAGTTATAAAAATTAAACTTAATAAAAATAATTATAAAATTTTTGAATTTATCGATAAAAAAGATTTATTAAATATAAGAAATTTTTCTAATAAACAAATTAAAAGTTTAAATTTAGAAACAAAAAAAATATCATTAAATAATTTTCTAAATTATTATGATAATGCTAATTTTGTAATGAACAATAATAATTGGAGTTTTAGAAAATATAATTCATTTAATGATTTTAAAAAAGATTTAATTTTAATTAAACATATAGGAGATTATAAAATAAATCTTACTATTTTTAATTCTCAAAATATTTATAATGTAAAATATGATTTTATAAAATAAAAGGAGTTATCAATGGATAGTAAAAAAAAAGAAATAATTAAATTTCTTGGAATAAAAGAACTTGAAGATTTTGATTTTTCAGATCTTAGTTTAGAATATTCACAAAGATATAAAGATAAAGGCGTTTTAGTATCTAATAAATTAGACCTTATTATAAAAGATCCTTTTAATATTAATATTCACAATATAAAATCTGAATTAGATATCAATGATATAGCTATTATAGACGAAAATAATTTTGATAAACTTGTTGAAGAGTTACATTCAAAGGAAAATGTTGAATTAGACGTTGCTGTAACAAATACTGATAATGACGAAGACGCAAATCTTTCAGATACTAAAGTTGGTGAGCTTCTTTATAAAATATTATTTTCAGCAAAAGCTAGAGGTGTTTCTGATATACATATTGTTCCAAAAAGTAAAAATTTGCAAATAAAATATAGAGTTGACGGAAAACTTGTTATAGACAAAACTTATCCTAGAGAATATTCTAAATTAATTATTAATAAAATTAAAAATGAATCTGATATGGATATTTTTAATACACAAACACCTCAAGACGGTAAGTTAAAAATGAAAATTGATTCTGTAAATATGGAATTTCGTGTTTCAACATTACCAACAATTTATGGTGAAAATGCTGTTATGAGAGCTGTAAATTCAACTTCATTAATGGAAAAAGATCTTACAGACTTAGGATTTAATTCTTTAGATTTAGAAGCTTATAGAGAAAAATTTGCAGAACCATATGGAATGATATTAAATGTTGGTGCAACTGGTGCAGGTAAAACAACAACATTTTATTTAACACTAAATGAACTTGTTACAAAATTTCCTTATAAAAATATTTGTACAGTTGAAGATCCAGTTGAAATAAGATTTGATAAAGTTCTTCAAATTCAAGTTGAAGAAAAAGTTGGAAGAACTTTTCCAGTTGTTTTAAAATCTTTATTAAGACAAGATCCAGATATTATTCTTATTGGTGAAATGAGAGACGAAGCAACTTCTGAAATTGCTGTTAGAAGTGCATTAACTGGACACCTTGTTTTATCAACATTACATGCTAATGATACATTTAACTCTATTACAAGACTTAGAGATTTAGGAATTTCTGATACTTTATTATCGTCAACTTTAACTTGTTTATTATCTCAAAGATTATCTAGAAAACTTTGCTCATGTAAAGAAAAAGTATCAATACCAGAAAAAATAATTGAAAAATATAAATTAAATTTTAATGAATATTATATTCCAAAAGGTTGTCCAAAATGTGATAATACTGGATTTAAAGGAAGATCTGCTATTATAGAAGTTTGTATTATTGACGAAGATTATAAAATTGCAATATCTTCTGGTAGAAGTGAAGTTGATATAAAAAAGATTGCAAGAGAAAAAAAATTTAGAAACTTATGGATAAATGGGCTTGAAAAAGTAAAAAATGGTATAATAAGCCTCGCTGAGCTCGAGTCAGTAGTAAATCCAGATAAAATAATAAATAATTAATTTTTTTAAGAGGTATTAAATGGTAGAAAAATTTCTTTCCAAAATTATAAATAAAGCAATAGAATTACAGGCTTCAGATATTCATATATCTGTAAATAATAAAATAGCATTTAGAACAGATACAGGATTGGAACAAGTTGACGATTTTGGAGTCTTAGGAATAAAAGAAACAAAATCTTTATCAGAATCATTATTTGATAAACTCTTAGACTCTTCTAGAGATTACTTAAAAAAAGAACTTTATGAAAAATATCACACAGGATTTGGTTTTAAATATGAAAAGTTAAAATTTAGAGTTAATATTTCTACTTTTCTTGGTGGATATTATATTGTTATGAGAAAAAATACAGCAGAACCTATTCCTTTAGAATCTTTAGGTTTTAACTCAATAACTTTATCTGCCTTAGAAACTGTTCAGAAAAAACATTCTGGATTATTTTTAGTTGTTGGTCAAACAGGTTCTGGGAAATCAACAACTTTAGCTGGTGTTATAAAAGCTATAAATGAAAAACAAGAAAAAAATATTATTACACTAGAAGATCCTATAGAATATGAGCATTTATCAAAAAAAAGTGTTGTTGTTCAAAAAGAATTAGGTCGAGATCTTATTAGTTTTAATGAAGGTTTGCGTTCAGCACTGAGAGAAGATCCTGATATTATTCTTGTTGGTGAAATTAGAGATATGGAAACCTTAAATCTTGCATTAAAAGCTGCAGAAACAGGTCACCTTGTTTTATCAACTTTACATACAGATAATTCCATTTCAACATTACAAAGAATTATTGCTATGAGTCCTGCAGGAACAGAAGAATTTGTAAGAAGTCGTTTAGCAGATTCACTTATTGGTGTTATTGCTCAAAAACTTATAAGAACTTCAGATAACAAAAGAACACTTATTTGGGATATTTTAATGCAAAATACAGCAACAGCAAATAATATTAAAGATAATTCAATTAATCAAATAAAAGCTTCTTTAGATACTATTCCAATGTCTCAATCATATAATAAAACTTTAGAACAATTATATAGAGATAACAAAATTGATATGAAAGACGCTTTAAAATATAGTTCTGATAAAGAATCTTTAGCTAGAGCTTTAAATTCTTAACCTTTTTTATGCTAAAATATATAAATTATTTTAGCATTAAAAAAAGGATTTTTCTGTGAAATTTTTATTAATTTTAATTCCTCTATTTTTTATATCTTGTTCTACTACAAAAACTTTAAATATAAAAAATAGATATTCTTTCAATATCTTTCATGAAAAAATTAAAGAAACAGAATCAAAACCATTTATTTCAAAATTTAATATAGATACAAACAATACTGTGCTTTTAGCAGGCTTTTTGAATTTTAAAAAAGATAAAAATTATTTGAATGGGTTTATAAAAATGACTATTTATAATAAATATATTTCTTATAACCTCATTCCAATAATTAATTGTGAAAACAATTCAACAAAACTTTATAAAAAAATAAATTTTAAAAAAGATATATTAAATAATTTAAAGAAAGAAATTATTATAAATAAAGATAAATTTTGTATAATTATTCCAGAAAATATAAAAAAAGGTATTAATAATGAATATAAAAGAACTATTAAAAAAATTAAAACAAATAAAGAAAAGTGATTTAATTTTAATTACCGGAATGTTAATTATTCTAATTAATTCTTTTATTTCTTTATTTATACATAGAAATTTAACTTTATTTATCACAACTTTTCTTATTTTTATAACTCCTTTATGGTTTTTATATTCTTTGAATAAACAAATAGAAAATATAAATAAACGTTCGTCAAGAATATATACTGAAGAAGAACGAACTTTTAACTCTTATCAAGATTATTTAAATGAACAAAAAAAACATTTAAAAATAGAAGAAGATAATAAATTCAATAATTATTTGAAATTATTTTCATTAACAGAATTAACATTTAATAAAAAAAATCTTAAAAAAGAATATAAATTATTAGCTCATAAATATCACCCTGATAAATGTCAATCTAACAAAGAATTAGAAAAAAGTTATATTAAATCAATGCAAAAAATTAATGAAGGTTATCAGTTTTTATTATCAAGATTATGATCTTGCAAATAGTACGTCTTTTAAGTATAATACATAAAAAAAATAAAAGGCTTATAAATGTTAAATAAACTATTTAATATAGAAAATAAAAAATTAAATAAAATTTTAAAAAATATCTTAACTTTTGACTCAGATACTTATCAATTAACAGAAGAACACTTAAAAGAACTAATCTTAAAAACTTCAAATATAAATCTACAAATTGCATGTTTAAAAGAAATAACTAAAAGAACTTTAAATATTACTTTACACAATGTTCAATTAAAAGCTATATATGCTTTATATCAAGGAAATATAGTTGAAATGAAAACAGGAGAAGGAAAAACTCTAGTTACTGGTCTTACAGCTATTTTACATGTATTAAATAATTCGAAACCATTTGTTGTTACTGTAAATGAATATCTTGCTTCTAGAGACGCTGAATACAATAAACCTATATTTGACTTTTTATCAATTACTGTTGGAACAATTCATGAATTAATGGATATTTCTTCAAAACAAATTGAATATTCTAAAAATATTGTTTATGGTACAAATTCAAATTTTGCATTTGATTACTTAAAAGATAATATGGTAACTGATTTAAGCATGAGAGTAAATCAAGGAATATTTATTAGAGATTTTGTTAAAGAAGATTCTTTAGATAATGAACATATTTTTGACGCTGTAATTATAGACGAAGTTGATTCTGTTTTAATTGACGAATCTAGAGTCCCATTAATTATTTCCGGTAAAAATAAATTTCAAGATAATCAAAAGATTTTATTAGCTCAAAATATTTATACTCATTTAAATGAAGGTTCTATTGAAAAAATAAAAAAAGATATTTTTGAAACTGAAGAAATTGAAACTGACGACTTTATTGTTAATAAAAAAGAATTTAATGTTCATTTAACTGATTCTGGTATTAAAAAAATAGAAAATCTTTTAAAAATAGACAATCTTTTTGATTCTGAAAATGAAGAATTTTTTCATAGAATAATTCAAGCTATTTCTGCTAATCATTTATTTGAAAATGGAAAAGATTATATTATTAAAGACGAAAAAATTGTTTTAATTGATCAATCTACAGGTAGATTAACTGCAGATAGACAACTTAGTAATGGATTAACACAAGCAATTGAAGCTAAAGAAGGACTAAATATAACAGAAGAAACTATTAAAGAAGCTGAAATTTCTTATCAAAATTTTTTCAGATTATTTAAAAAAGTTTCTGGAATTTCTGGAACTGTAAAAACAGAAGAAGAAGAGTTCTTAACTATTTATAATTTAAATACTATTGTTATTGAGACAAATAAACCTATAATCAGAAAAGATTTAAATGATTTAATCTTTTTATCTAAAAAAGCAAAAATAGATTATTTAATTAATTTAATTAAAAATGAAGTCAAAAAAGGTGATTTTCAACCTATATTAATTGGAACTTCTAGTGTTGAAGAAAATGAATTATTAGGGAAATTCTTTAAAGAAAATAATATTTCTTTTAATCAATTAAATGCTAAAAATGAATATAAAGAAGCTGAAATAATTGCTCATGCAGGAGAAAAAAATACAATAACTCTTGCTACAAATATGGCTGGTAGAGGTGTTGATATAAAATTGTCTGAAAAAAGTAAATCTTTAGGCGGGTTATTTGTTATTGGTTTTGGAAGATATAAAAATAGAAGAATTGATAATCAATTAATTGGACGTTCTGGTAGACAAGGTGATCCTGGTAAATCTCAATTTCTAATATCTTTAGAAGACGATTTAATAAAAATATTTGGAGATAATAATAAAATTATAAATATTATTTCTAAATTAGGATTCAAAGATAATGATATTATTGAAACAAAATTTATTAATAAATCTGTAAGAAAAGCTCAAAAAACTATAGAATCTATGGAATATCAAAATAGAAAAGAATTAATGAAATATGATTCTGTTTTAGAAACTCAAAGAGAAAAATTTTATGAAATTAGAATGAATATTTTAAAATTAAATTCTTTAAAAACTTTTAAAGATAAATTAAATGAATTAATTAATCACAAGATAGATATTTTAAATATTGAACATTTTATAAATATTGAAGATTACGAATCTTTATCTGAAATATTAAACAATCATTTCAATATCACTATTGATAATAATAAGCCTGATAATATAGAACAAATATCAATATTTATTAATTCTATTATTATGAATAAATTTAATAAAATAGAAAATGAAGAAATTATTTTAAATCTATTAAAGTTATTTTATTTAGAAAAATTAGATAAAAATTGGATAAATCATTTACATTTACTAGAAACTATAAAAGACGGTTCAAGATTGGAATCTTATAATCAAAAAGATCCAGTTGTTGTATATCAACAGAAATCTTTTAAAGCATTTCAAAATTTTATAGATTCAACAACCGAAGAAATTTTAAAAGATTTAATAACTAGTGAGTTACAATTTGAATAAATCTTTTTTAGATATAATATTTAAAAAATAAAGGTGACTTATGGAAAATATAGATTTTTTAAAATTATTATATGATTCTGTTAAATTATTTTTAATAGGTAGTGCAATGGGTATTTTTTTTGGTTTACTAATTAAAGCTGATCAATTTTTTAAATCTAAAAAACAAAAAAAGAAGGAGAAAAATAAATGAAAATTATTTTATTAATGATAGTAAGTGCCATTTCAATTTTTGCTTTAGAATTCGATTCTATAGAAAATACAGAAACTTTAGAAAAAGTAAATTTTTTTAAAGAAAAAACAGAGGTTAAAAATTTTCTTGTAGCTCCAAGATATATAAAAATGTTTAATAATATTAATTCTGAATTAAAATTAGGTGATATTAAACATGCTGAAAAATTAGCTATTGAATTTTATAACGAAACTAATGTTTTATCTTTTAAAGATAATATCGTTAAGAATATGGCAAACATAGCCCTTGGAAATGTTTATTATACTAAAGGTGAAAAAATAAAATGGAAATATATGCACTTACCTACATTAGAATATGTATTAAAACAAGATACTAATAATTTAGGTTCTAATTATTTCTTCTTTATTATTAATTTGACACCAATTATTTTAGAAACTAAAAATAAAAAAGAAACTCTTGAATTAATAAAATATACAAGTAGACAATTAACAAAGTTTAGAGAACATTTTAATAAAAAGACTTTAGAATATTTATATTATTCTTTAAAACATATGCAATATGACTATACAATTAAATTTTCTAGAAAATTAAGAAAAGAAAAAGAAGCTTTTGAAGAAGCTGATAAAAGATTAAAAAGATTATATACATATATGTCTATCGAAGAAGCAAGAATTTTATTCTCAAGAGCTAAATTTTATTTAAATATTATTGGTGATTCAGAATTAGCTTTTAAACCTTTAAAAGAATCTTATAATATAACAAAAACTATTCTTGAAAAGAAAAATCCAGAATTATTAAATAATAGTGTTTTATTAGGTAATATTTATTTTGAATTAGGGAAATTATTTTCTACAGGTACAAAACTTAATAAATCAATAGAATATTATAATAAATCAGAACAAATATTTAAAAATGTAGAAATTTATTCAAAAGCCTTAGATTGTAAAGCTAAAAAAGCTATTGTATTTAAAATCTTAAAACAATTTACAAAAGCTTTAGAAGAGAATAAAAATCAATTAGAATTAGCAAAAAAAGAATTTGGTATTGACTCTGAAGAATATTCTGTTGCTCTTGTTGTAAAAAGTGATATTTTAAGTACTATGGATAAAAATGAAGAAGCTTTAAAATATATGGAAGAAGCTAAAGATATTTTAATTAAAAAATATGGAAAATTTAGTAAAGAAGTTAAAATTATTAATTCTAGTTTAAACTTTATAAAATTACAAAAAGAGGAATTTTAATGGAATTTATTTTTATATTTTTATTAGGAATTACGTCTGCTTCTATTACTTCATTTTTAGTTGCTATGGATTCTAGAAATTGGAAAAATATATCTTCAAGATCTAAATGTTCTTGTGGAGCAAATATAAAATCAAAAAATTTAATTCCAATTATAGGTTCTGTTTTAGCTAAATTTAAATGTTATTCTTGTAATGAAAAATTTTCAAAAAATATGTTCATTTCTGAATTAAGTGCATTTTTTATATCTATATCTATTTTTTTAATTTATAATAAAGGTTATCTAATTGATACTAATTCAATATTATCAATTAATTTTTTTATTATTATAATATCTTCAGCTTTTTTAAGTTTAATAATATATGAAGATATAACGTCATTTACAGTTTCTGATATTTATAGTATTCTAGGTATTTTACCTTTACTATATGTATTCAAAAATATATATCCTTTTTTAGCTGTTGTAGGTGCTATATACGTATTTAAATTACTTGCAGATAACTATCTAGCATTTAGAATAAAAGACGCTTCAGCAGAAGCTATGGGAGAGGGAGATATCATTGTTTTTGGTTTATTAGGTATATTTCTAACAAATCCTCAAGATATATTAAATTCAATTATATTAATATCAATTCTTGGAATTATCTTTAAATATATTTTCTTTAAAAAAGATAATTTTATTCCATTTGTTCCTGCTATTATTTTTGGAACAATTATATATACGATATTTGGAACTTTTTTATAAAAAAAGCAGTAAGACCTCGCCCTTCAGGGCGGGGATATAAGGCTTCTCTTATATTATATTGACTTTTCTCTTAATATTAGATAAAATCATAAAATGATTTTAAATTATAAATATTGACTCTATCCAAACAAAGAACAAGAATCTAAGCTTGACCAACAATTCTTTGTTGCTAATCAATCTTGGAACCAAGCTTTGAGCATAAGAATTGCCGAAATCAAAAAGAAAAATGGTTTCATGAATTTCAATGATTTGTACAGAAATGTTATGCAAAGTCTTCTTGATAGAGAAATCAAAGCTAATTCCGGAATCGTCCAGCAAACTCTACGAAATTTTGAATCTACTATTAAATATTATTTCAAAAACAAAGACAGCAAAGGATTCCCTAAATTTAAAGTCTCTTCTCTTTGGGAACAGAGTTTTGAATTTAAAAATCAGGGCATACATATTACAGAAAAGTATTTTAAAATTTTGAAAATGAAAATCAACTGGAAATACCATAGAGAACTACCTTCAAGACCAAAAAAAATTGTCATAAAAAGAGAATCTGACGGTAAATATTATGTAATCTTCTCTGTTGAAGTAGAGAAAGAAAAATTACTAAAAACAAAGGTGGATTGTGCAATAGATATGAATATCGACAATATAGCTATTGCGGAGTCTACCGGTAAAAGTTATTTAAAAACAATCATAAAGCTAGAAAAATATGATAAAAAATATCAGAAACTCCAAAAGAAGTTATCCAAAAGGAAAGAATTGTAAAAATACTAAAAAATTACAGAAAAAACAGAATAAAATCCACAAAAAGGTGAGAAATGTAAAGGAGAATTTCTTCCACAATTTCTCTAAATTCTTAGTAGAAAACTTCGGTATTATGTAGCAAACTCACCAAAAATAGACTCCCTAAAATAGGGGCTAAAACCTATAATCATAGTATAATATAACTTCAGAAAATCTAAATACAGGAGGTTATAATTATGCAACATGTAGTCAGTCAGTTAATCACCAAAAAAGAAGAATTACAGGGAGAATTAAACTTCTACAAAACAAAAGTAGCCCAACTTGAAGAAGTTTTAAATGGTATTGATATATCTATCAAGGCATTTGATCCAGATTTTGATTTAAACTCCGTCAAAACTAAAAGATTTACAGGTAATAAACATTATTTCAAGCGTGGAGAAAGTCATACAATGATATTAGACGCACTTAGAAGAGCTGAAAAGCCATTAAAAACAAGTGAAATTACAAATATACTTATGAAGAAGAAAAATTTAGATACAGAAGACAAATCATTAGTAGATAAAATCCAAAAATCTCTACTCATGGTATTAAAAAAACAAGAAAATAAAAACACTATAAGAGCCGTAAATAAAGATAATTATTACGGTTTTTCTTGGGAGATAGTAGCCTAAGCAGCTACACCCAATCTTTCAGATATACGGTGATTTCCTTGCCAATATCCAGTCCATTCGTTAGATTGTATGGTTTCCATACACTTCTTGAATATATCTCTAAATATCGCACCGTTGCTCATTCTACGAGTATCTTCACGGTATGCTATCTCATTGGCATAGTTTGAGATATATAATTGCCCCATACGGTGAATTTGCCCTTTCTGCATACGACGAAAACGAGCAAAATAGCTCTCTGCTTGATTAGAACATGCACCGTCTTCACTTAAATACTCTACTGAATGATTTACTCTCTGCATATCATAATGAGCATGTAGATTATCATAGGCATTTGCTTCGTCTGCATGAACTTCTGCACCTCTTTCAATCGCTGCATTAGCTACTAAGGCTATATCAGTCGGATTTTCATTATGAAGAACATAAGTAAGTGTTCTTTGGCTCCCAATATATTCAGTAGTTCCGTCAAATCTTTGACGAACAACAACGATACAACGCTTATTAGGATTTTGGTTAACTGCTAATCTTCTATCAATTCTATCCTCAATATTATTAGCAGGTCTTACATGGTGATTTACATAAGCACCGTCAATTTCACATACACCATTTAAAGGAGCTTCGTCACGAGTTTCTAATAATGCCTCACGGAATTTATGAAGTAATACGAAAGCAGTTTTATATTGAATATTTAACTCACGAGAGAGCTTTAAAGCACTCATTCCTTTAACTTCATTGACAAATAGAGCTATCGCTAATAAATATGTTTTAAGAGGTAGTTTATGAGCTGCAAAGAGAGTACCAGAAGTAACTGAATATTGTTTAGAGCAGTCTTTACATTTATAAACTTTACGAGTAGCTAAATTATAATGAGAGAGTGAACCACAACGAGGACAAACGGGTTTACCATTAGTATCTGACCAACGAACTTTACGAAACATAGTTTCAGCTTGTTTTTCTGTCATACGAGCAATTTTTACCATACTAAAAGATCTTGCCATTGAAGATAATAGAAAATGTTGAGCCATTTTTTGTCCTTTCACCCTTTTTAAAAGTTTATTATGTCATATATGACATTAATATATAATGAATATTTTAAATTAATTATATAAATTTTAATAAATTTCAGCCTTATTTACCAATTCCTTATATTTTTCTTAAAAGCTTCTTATTACTAAGTTGATAGTGATTAACGGTCGGCAACTTAGTAATAAGTGGCTAATCAAAAAGGTTGAAAAATTTATAGTCTAATCATAAAAACAATATAAATATGTTATATTTTCAATTATCTTATCATATAAGATATATTTTTCATTCATAGGAAAAAATATGGCAAATTGTCAAGAAATAGACTGGAACAATATGGCTTCGGGTATAATTAAATCTATACTTGCAAGAAAAAATATGAAATATCATGACTTAGCAAGATTATTACAACAATCAGGAATAAATGAAAATCAAAACTCGA
>Ga0256836_1000201_pt1 | contig 36012 bp, 32 predicted proteins | sample 4561380metaG_FD_185974 | JGI IMG/M metagenome (GOLD analysis project Ga0256836, IMG submission 185974) | Hydrothermal vent microbial communities from Guaymas Basin, Mexico - 4561-380 | ecosystem: Environmental > Aquatic > Marine > Hydrothermal vents | place: Mexico: Guaymas Basin | collected...
AATGAGCTATATTTTTAAATATAGCATATTTTGTAGCTTCTGCAACTCATATAGCCTTCGCTTCATTTTCAGGATATCATAATTTTTCTGCTCTAAATCTCTGTAAAACGACCATTTTAGGATAACGATTAATTTGCATAACTATTATTTTTTCAAACAAAAATAAATATCACCTTCATCTTCTTTGAAAACTTTTCTTATATCACAAATCAAATTATTAAATTCTTCTAGTGTTTTCACAAAATTAACACTTTTGAGCAAAACTTCTTTTTTTAAAAAATCAGAAAAACTATTTACAATATCTTTAAAAAATTCATTATCAGTATACCAATAAAGATTTACTCTATCAGCAACATCATAATTAGCTTCTTTTCTCAATTGATTTAAAAATCTACTTATTTGCCTAGCAACTCACTCTTTTAATAGATTTTCATCAATATCCAAATTTAATCTAACAATTACTCCTTCATCAGCTGCCATATTCTTGTCATCTAATCACTCATATCTTAATTGATAATCCTGCTGTTCTAAAATCCACTCTTTACCATCGTCAGAAAACACTTTTATCTTACTATTATCTAATACTTCTACATTTCCAGATTTAGCATATTTTATAATCTGTCCTGTATCTTTACCAAACTTTTTAGATATAATAGAACCTATAGGGACATATACTATTTTTACTTTAATATCTTTAGGTAAAACATCAAGCTCCTTTACATTTACTTCTTCTTTTATTATATCTCAATATTTATTTAAAATATATCATAAATTAATTTTACTCATAAAACTTTATTTTTAATATATAAATCTATATTTTTTCAACTAAAACTTTTAAAATTTTATTTCTTTTAGGATCAACTTCCATAACTTTTAACCTTAATTTATTATTTATTTTAACCACATCACCCTTTTTTGCAAATCTTTTCAATTTTTCTAAAATAATATAACTTATCATATCATCTTCTGCTATTTTATCCTCTATTTTTTCATCTTCTAATTTTAATTCTCTTAATACCTCCCTAAGAACAACATCTCATTTCACTATAAGAGAATTATTATCCAATTTTTTAATTTCTTGCTCTTCTAATATATCAGATTCATCTTTTATATCTCATAACATATCTTCTAAAATATCTTCAAATGTAACTATACCGGCAGTACCTCAATGCTCATCTAAAACAACAGCAAAATGGTGTCACAATTTTTTCATTTTCATAAAAATATCAAATATACTTGCTGTAACAGGAACTTTAAATACTGGCTTTAAAGGAAGTTCTAACAATTTCTTGGTTAAATTAGTTTTATCTTGAGATAACTTCAAAAAATCTCTCAATGTTAAAATACCTACAATATTATCTTTATCTCCCTCATATATAGGAATCCTAGAGTATGGCTTATCTAAAACTTTCTTAATAGCATCCTCTAAAGTTATCTCAGCAGGCAAAGCGAAAATTTCTGTCCTATGCTTCAAAATAGATTCTACTCATCTATCTCTAAATTCCAGCATATTTTTAATAATATCACTCTCAGTTTGAGAAAAAATTCCTTGTTTCTGTCAATCTTCTATAAATACTTCTATATCCTCTTTGGACACCTTATCTTCGTCTGAAGAAAACAATTTATTTAACAGTTTAACTATTCACTCCAAAATAATCACTATAGGAAACAAAATATACGTTAAAACATAAATAACAGGTGCTACTAAAAGTCATAATCTTAAAGAAAATCTTGTAGCTATTACTTTTGGAATTATCTCTCAAAAAAGTAATATTAAAAATGTTATAACAAACGAAACTATCATCAAACCAATAGCCCCACTTATAGCAAATTTAGTTAATATAGAATCTCAAAGTCAGGATGCATAAATAGACAAAACTACATTAACTAAATTGTTTCAAATTAATATAGTAATTAATGTCCTTTCAGGATTTGTTCTTAAAATATATAAAAATTTAATAAGTCATTTTTTATTAGTTTGATATAATTGTTTAATCTTATAAAAAGGGATAGTCATTATAGCTAACTCCGATGCAGAAAAAAAAGCAGACAACCCCAACAAAATTATAACAATAAATATCTGACTAGCTTCCATTTGTTATATTATCAAATTTAAAATTTAAAATTTTGTTAACAATCTGTTCAATTTGTTTTTGTATAGGTACACTAGGATTATATTCGATCTTAAATCAAGCAGCCCTTGAATGTCATCCTCATCCAAAAAGTTTTCTAGCAATTAAATCAGCACCATCAAACTTTGTCCTTAAAGATCATTTTATAAATTCTCCCTGTTTTTTTAAAAGCAAATACATATCAACTTCTTTTACTCTTCTCATAAGCTCCATAATATAATCAGCATCTTCTTTATCCACACCATCAGACAATTCTTCTTCATCATACCAAGAATATATCAATCTATTTTTCTTTTCTGTTCTCTTGAGTAAAACTTCCAAAAATTTGATTGCCTCATAAGAAGAATTATAAAAAATATTCTCTACTATTATATCTTTATCTCCTCACAACCTTACTAATTCACCAGCTACCTTCATATCTTTCCAAGAAGCAGAAGACCACTTACAAAAGTTAGTATCTGTTAGATGTCACAAAAGCAAATAACTACTTATTTCACTATCTATATAAGACTGCCATCATATATTTATCAAAAAATCATATATCAAAAAGCAGTTACTAGAATATTTATAATTTCTAAAAGTAATATCTCCCCAATCCTCAGCACTTTTATGATGATCGAAGATTACTTTTATTTTATTATCCCAATAATCTAAATTTTCTTTCCAGAAACTTAATTGTCATCTTACACTTCCAATATCACAAAAAATCAAAATATCATAATTTCAAAAATCAAATTGTGTCTCAAATAACTTAATTTTATCTATAAAATAAAATTTTTTAGAAATTTTAGAAGGAGAAAAATAATTTATCTGTTTTCAAAACTTCCTTAAAACTTCTCAAATTGCTAAAGCCGATCAAATAGTATCTCAGTCTGGATTTTCGTGAATAAAAATCGCTATTTTTTTAGAATTTTCTATCAATTTTTTAAATTTCAAGATTTTATCTTTATCTAACCAACTAGAATCCATAAAGTTTCTTTCTTATATAAAAGATTAAATTTTAAAAAATTAATATATTAATTTATACTAAATTTTCAATATCATCTTCATCACCTAACATGCCTAATCTAGCTGCTATTTCTGCTTCCACATATTCTCTCTTTCTTCAATATTTCTTAGCACTATATTCCTTTAACACTTTAGGCATCTTAGGATTTTTGTAATCAGTAGACCATATAGTATCCATAGAAAACACACGAGAAGTAGCATTATTAATATTTAATTTAATATATACTTTATAATTTGAAATTCAAATAATATCCTGAGCAGAAAGTACAGGTGCATATTCTTTTTCTAAAAATTCAGCATCTGGAGCTCCTACTTTGAAAGATTGAATTGTTCATACATTACCAAATACAGCATCCTTTACACTATTTTTTCATCATTTTCAATCTCCAATATTATGGCCTGCTCATCATTCAAGTTGTGCTATATATTGATGTGCCATTATTAATGCTAAATGATACTTTCTAGCTTCAGACAATATGTCAGCAAAAGTTCAAGTTACAAAATTTTGAAACTCATCTACATAAAGATAAAAATCACGTCTTTGTTCCTCAGGTATATCAGCACGGCTCATCGCAGCATTATAAATTTGACTAACAAGTATCATTCCCAGAAGCTGAGCATTAAGTTCTCATATTTTTCACTTGGAAAGATTCACTAGCAAAATTTTACCTTCATCCATAACTTGTCTAAATCTAAAAGCAGATTTAGTTTGTCAAATAATATTTCTAATCAATCTATTTGTAATAAATGAAACAAATTTAGAAGTAAAATAAGGAATAATCTCCTGCTTTTCCCTTTCACCCATAGCATTATAAGTTCTTTCCCAAAAATTCCTTACAACTGGATTTTTAACTTTTTTAACTTTATATTCTCTAAATACTTCATCTGTAAAAAGCCTAGGAACATCGATTAATGTAGCACCCTCTTCCATATCCTCTAACAACGTCAAAGATCAATATTTAAAATATTCTTGAATACGTGGACCAAAAATTTCAGGACCAAACATTTTCAAAAATATTTCAGTAGCATCATTCACTACTCTATCTGCTTGATCGATACTATCAATTTCATAAAGATTTAAACCCATAGGACGCTCTTCGTTTCAAGCATCAAAATATATAACATCTCTTGCTCTTTCTTTAGGTATATAATGTAAAATATCCTCTACTAAATCACCATGTGGATCTATAACACATAAACCATCTCCATTCCAAATATCTTGTCTAGCTAAAAAACTTATAAATGCTGACTTACCTCAACCTGATTTTCAGATAATATAATGATGTCTAGTTCTATCTTTTCTTTTAATATAAACAGGAGTAAATCTATTTCTATAAACATTAATTCATAAAAGTACACCATCTTTAAAAATTTGTAATGCTGTTTTTCAATCTTGTCTTTTTGTAACAGCCCAATGTTTCTTTCATTCGAAAATTTTACTAAGATCTCATCATTTGTAATCTTCTGCAATTACTCAAGTAATTTTGTACGGTTCATTTTTATCTTTCAATACAGGTAAATTGTCAGGAGCAGGTAAAGCCTTATAATCCATCCATTTAATAATAGGAGAACGATTATAAAGTCAATCTGGTAAATGCCACAAAGAAGCTAATTCATTAACAGTAAAAATATTTTTTCTATAAAAAAATCATATAAGATTAAAAATAGATGCAAACTTCCACAAAGGTTTCAATATAAATCACAAAATATCAGCCAACCATTCTGGTTGATCTAATTCATTGTTATATTCGTCTTTATATATAGTATATGCACTTACTACATTATGTAAATTTTCCTTAGCTCTTATCTTATCATTTGAACTACTAACTAATAGCAAACCAGAATAAAAAGCGTGTTTTCAAGCCTCCTCAGCCATAATATTTAATGCTTCTTCTTCTGCTTTTGGCATACGGATAAAAGGATCTCCTTGATTAGCTCAAGGAGCAAATCTTTTTATAAGTTTCTGATCAGGTCAATGTATTAGAAAATCTATTATCTTCCAAGGCATTAAAAGATACTTCCGCCATTTATTTCATTTTATAATTGCTTCATCTTTTTTATAAAGTCATTCTGCTAGTTTTTGTGCTTTTTTATTAAATTTATCAGAAGCTGGTTTTATTATAAGCTGAACACTAAAAACATCTTCTGGTGGAATTTTACCTATAGCATCTATCACATTATTAATAGGATCATCTTCCAATTGCTTAAAAATCCTTATAGGATATTCAGGTGGTTTAATTGGTTGTAAAGGAATAATATCATAATACTTTTTTGAATATATCTTAGGTACAGTTGTAGTTTCTATACTTGCATCAGGATATTGAGCAGTAATAGCTCATTCTACTATATTTTTATATTCGGGATAGGTTCAAATAATAAAATGTAATAATCAATTAGAATAATAAAACATAAAAGTAAGCTTTGGTTTTTCAAAAAGCCAATTCATTATATTATCACCTACTGAAAGTTCTCACAATTTATGTAAATTTCTATAAACTTGCGCCATACGTGAAATTTTTTCTTTCATATCTTTCGCTACTTCTCTTTCTTTTTCTCTATCTACTTTGGTATCTCATCTAGGTAAAGTGACCTTTAGCCAAACGTACCTTCTAGCATTTAAAACATCATATATAAAAGCTAACAAATATTTGAATAATCTCCAAAAAAGATAAGTAGCTATCAATATCAACAATGCTATACCTACTATCTTTCACCAATATATTACAGGAGAAAAAAAATGAGAAAAAGAAAATTCATCTTGATTAATAGTCTGATGAACTTGTGTATTTGAATATTTTTGTTTAGAATTAACACTTTTAGCTGAATCAGAACCTAACTCATAATCATTAACCTTTTCATAATATTTTGTTTGAGCCATTTTTAAAAATTATAATTAAAATCTAAATCACTCTTCTCACTTCATCTAAAGTCGTCAACCTTTTTAAAACCTTAATATATCCATCTTCTTTCATAGTAATAAATCCATATTGTCTAGCAACTCAGTATATTTCAGATATACTTTTTTGTTGAGATATCATATTCTTAATATCGTCATTTATATCCAAAGTTTCTACAATAGCTATTCTTCACTGATAACCTTCATATCCACATTCTTCACATCATGTAGGTATAGGTATTTTTCAATCAAAATTTAATTTTTTAGAATGTGTATCATTATATTTTTTTATAAAATCTTCAATTTCTTGTTTTTCTGAATAGTTAGCTTCTTTCAAAGAATAACAAGAATGAAGTTTTCTTACTAACCTTTGTCAAATTATTAAATTTAAAGAAGGTCCCAAAAGATAAGATTTAATACCCATATTTAAAAGTCTTGAAATAGCTTCAATAGCACTATTTGTATGAAGTGTAGACAATACTAAATGTCACGTTAAAGCGGCATTTATTGCTATTTCTGCTGTTTCTTTTGTCCTTATTTCTCAAACCATTATAATATCTGGATCTTGTCTTAAAATAGCTTTTAGTCATTCTTCATAAGTATATCATTTTTTCTCATTTATCTGGGATTGCTGGATACCTGGTAATTCATATTCGACAGGATCTTCTAAAGTAATTATCTTTTTTCAAGGATCATTAAGCCAACTTAACATACTATAAAGTGTAGTAGTTTTTCAACTTCCTGTTGGTCAAGTAACAAGTATCATTCAATAAGTCTTTTTTAAATTCTTTTGTAATATATCTAAACTATCGTCCAAAAATCAAATTTGAGTAAAAGACATTATACCCTTAGAAGAATCCAAAAATCTCATTACAACACTCTCTCATCTAAGTCCAGGCATAAAAGAGACTCTTACATCTATTTTTTTCTTATCTCCATTTATATCTTCTACTTCAAAATCAAATCTTCAATCTTGAGGCAACCAATCAACATTCATCCTAACTCAAGATAGGTATTTTAGTTTTAAAAGATATTTTTTAAACTCTGAATGAGAAAATGTTAAAATAGTTTTCAATATTCAATCTTTTCTTAATCTCATCACTACACCTATCTCCTCCGGTTGAAAATGAAGATCTGAAGCACCAGCCTGATAAGATAACCTTATCAAATCAATAATAAATTGTCATTCTGTATATTTTTGTTTTTCTTCATATAATTTTTTTATTAATTGAATAGCTTTTTGTCATCTAGCCTTTTTAAATTCTTCTTCTTCTTTTCTAGATTTTTCTTCTAGTTGTTTTAAATAATCATACCACTTAAAAGCATAAAAAAAACTTTTCTCTTCAGTATAAAAATACTTAACTTTATATCATTTAGATATCAATTTGTCTTCTAATATCTTTAACAAGTTTGGATAATTATTAGTTGTAAGAACATAAATTTCTTTTTTATTAATATCAAAAGGTATAGCCTCGATCTTTTCGGCTGTAGCTCTAGAAATTATCCTTAAAGCATCAAGATTAGGTTTTATAGCTTTTATATCATCCAATTCTAAAATAGTTTTCAATTCAATAGCCATAATTTAAATATTTGAAAAAATCCAAAATCAATAAAAATTATACTAAACTTTTTTATTTTGTCAAATTTGACATAATTTTTATTTTAATTATTATTTACTTTAGAAATTTTTAACCATTCTTATACAAAACAATTATGTTAGAAAAAAAAGAATTTAGTTCAGAACATAATGAATCGAAAATTAATATTAAAAAAATAGAAGAAAACCTAAATTATTTACTTGAAAATGGAAAAATTCTTAAACATTTACCAGAACTACACGAAGATTTAAAAACTTCTTTAATTAACTTTTTTAAAATTATTATATCTTATAAACAAATCGAAGAAATAAAAGATCTTCGTTACTATTATAAAGAATATGAACAAAAAATATTCAAAAAGTCCAAGGAAACAACAGAAGAATTATTGTATCAGCTTACTTGATTAGAAATAACAAAGTTAAAAGAAATTAATGACTTTTCTAATCTTATATCTAAGAATTATCTAAAATTAGCTAATCATCCTGATATTAATCTTTTTATACTTTCATTATATTATATTATAAAATACATAAATTATCTAATAGAAATAAATAATAGCATAACAAAAATATTTAAATTAGATTCTAAAGAATTAATTAAAAATTTTGAAATAGCAGCTAATATCCAACTAAATCAATTAGAAATAAAACCTATTGTTAACAGCTCTCTAGAAGACAATAAAATAATTCAATTGTTAGCATTAACTTTATATAATTTAACTAACAACTACCAGTTAGATAAGGAACGAATAAGAAATCTTGTTTCTGAAATGCTACATTGAGCTAGAATTAAGAATCCTATATCAGGAGTTAAAAAACTATTAAAAGATAAAAAATATAGAAAACAAATTACTAAAGAACTGATACATTTAGCTGACATAATATGATTTAAAATAGCATATCCTGAAAAAGAAGCAGCAAGACAAAGTCTTATATTGTTTAAAGAACTTATATGAAAAGAATTTATAATAAAAGAAAATGATAGATGACTACAAACTATCAATCATAACAATCCTGATACTGAAATTGATATTCCCTTTTGTAATATCACTATAACCCATAAAGATCATCCTAAATTACCTTTATGAGAATTCTCATTTAGAGTAGAATATACATTTAAACACTTAATGGATATATTCACTAGAAAATTTCCAAATATAATAACTAAAAAAAATTGAAGTTATAAAATTAAAAACCGACCTGAATTTACCAAAATATTAATAAAATATTATGAACCTATAAACCACATATTATATAAACAAGCACAAGATATAAGAATAATAAGAGTTATGCTAAAAGACTGGCAAATTCTTAAATGAGTTAAAAATAAAAGAGATAAAAAATCATTTATTAATAATTTATTAGATAACTATCGACTGGATTTTTATAAAGAACTAAAAAATACTGTCTTTAAAAAACTAGGAATAAATATACCAGAAAAAGAAGAGTTAAGAATTAAAAACATATACTATAAATACCTTCTAAATCGTACAGATAAAGCAATAACTGACATAGCCTGGGCAACTTTTAAAGAAAAACCAGAAATAGAAAATCTAAACCTATACAAAATTTTACCTAAAAAAAGTGAAAAAAGAAAAGAATTTATAAAACATATTTCTAAATTGCTTGAAGAATTATCAAAAGACAGTAGTTTATTTACAACCCCAAAAGAAACCAAAAAAGAAAATGATATTAAACCCAAACTTAAAAAAATATCTAAAATTTTAGAAATCCCAAAAATTTCCTGAAAAGAATTTAATGAAGATGTTGAGAAGCTATATCATCTATCAAAATTCTTTTATAAACATAGAAAAAATATCCAAGAAACAGCTATTTTTTACCCTATCATTGAAAAAAAACTACAACCAATTATAAACAAAACTAAAAAAGAACTTAAAGAAGCATTTAACTCTAAAACTACAACAAAAATGAAAAAGAAAAAGTAATCTTGCAAATTGTTTAAAATTTAATAGAATCATCTTACTACATTTATATTTTTAAAAATTTATATACCATGAAAAAAATATTAATAAGTCTGTTAACAATTAGTCTAATATTTAACACTTGATGTTCTTTATTTAAAAAACAAGAAAGCACTCAGCAAAAGCAACAAACTAGTCAAACTATACAAACAAAATCTATTGAACAAATTCAATGGCAAGATGTTTACAATTACATTCTAGATAATGGGTTTGCTATTCAAGATGCAATAAAAATTTCAAAAAATATATTAAACTGGCCTGCTAGACAAGATAATGGTAATATAAATCTTGCTATAAATGGAGAGTCTGTAGATGGCTATATTAATGGTAAATTTAATCTAATTACATCATGAATAACTAGCGTGAAAAATAATATACTAAAATCATTATGAAATTATAAATTAAATTTTGAAGGTAAAGCAAAATTTCAATGACAAAATATAAATCTTTCTTGAAATATAGATTTTAGCTTATTTATAAAAGATGTAGAAACTTATATTAAACTAAACAACTTTGATTTAAAACAAAATTTAAATCCTTTCTATGATACAATAATATCAATGTATAGCCAAAATATTATTGGAAAACGGATTAAATTAACTTCAGCTAATCAATATCAAACTAAGAACATAAAACTAGATTATACAAACTATATAAAACTTATATCTTCTTTGTTAGAAGGCATTAAAAAATACCCACTTATTGACTCATACAAAAAAGAAGTTAAAGATAATAAAAAAATATTTTATATAAAACTAAATAAACAAAATCTAAAAAAAGTATTTAAAAATGCTCTTGAACAATTTCCTAATATATTCCAAACAACAGAAGAAGAAAAAGAAAGAATGAAAGAAAATCTTGAAGAAGAATATAAAAGATTAGAAAAAGAAATTGATAAGTTAGAAGAAATTAAATGAACTGCTATTGTTGAAAGCTTAGATAAGTTTGTAATAGATTTTTGAGAAAGGAAAGTAGAAGATGAAACAATAAAGATAAAAATAATATGAAATGGTAAAGAAAACACCTATTTACAAATAGACATAAAAACCAAAGACGGGACTATTTCAATTAAAAGCGGTAAAATAGATGGTAAATATACTATTTTATCCTGAAATATAAACACACAAGAAGGTAATATATCAGGATATCTAAACACAGATTATAACCTAGAAGATAATAAATTTAATTATACTCTTGATGGAATCATTAACTGACAAATAAAAGACAGACAAAATAACATCAAATTTGAAATTAAAATGTCAACAAATAATACTTCTAAAAAACTAGAAAAGATAAATTTAAAAGAACCTAAAAATTACATTACTATAGAAGAAATTATGAAACAAATATTATGAGGGAATAATATGATGCTCCCTCAACAAAATCAACAATTCAATGTAGAAGAACTAAATAAATAATTGTTAGATCAAAAATTAAAAAACCGGAAGAGACTTTCTTCCGGTTTTTTTTAAATCAATATCTTAAACCTAATTTTACTATATGAAACTTATTTTAAACTTATTTTTAAATTAAATCTCGTTTAACTAATTATTTGAAACCTATATTATTTTACTTCTAGAATACTTGAAAGTAATATTAAAGTTATAATTAGAAAAATCCATACAAAAGTTATTAAAACTAAAAATATAAGACAAAATCAATCGTATATTTTACTAAAACCTGCTAGCAAAAATAGTAAACAAAAATAGCAAAATTATTATAAATTGAAAAGAAAACAGTTAATAGACTGTATAATTATTGGTTATTGGCAAATAAAAACAAAAAATAAAAACAAAAAAACTAAATAAAAAATAAAAATCGATAGTTCTATGTCTTTGACATATTTGATATATAGTAGAATTAAGAGAATGAAGTTTCCAAAGAAAATAAAATTACATTACATAGTATTATATATTGTAATATATTATATAAACTTATTAAAACTGCCCTTTATCGTTTCTATAGTATCTAAATTTTTATTTGCCGTTATTTATTAATATCATTATAATATTTTTATTTGTGCACTTTTATCTTTATCTATTTACCTGACAACGTTTCCTCAAAGTTCCAAATTTACAATCCCATATAATATAATTTGGTGTAAAATTAAGCAATACTTTATCTTTCTTTATAATATTTCAATCTACAACTAATATACATTCCCCGGCTTTTTCTCCACATTTTATATTATCAGATGATAATCTCTTAGAACAGTTTGCTTCATAATATTTTCCATTCTTAGTACGTAATTCACAAGACCGTTTTATCTCATTGTCACTAATTAATCCATAAATCTTTCAACTTCTATAACCATATTCTTGTCAATCGACAAAAAGTTTACATTTCCCAACTTTAGAAGAGCATTCCAAATCTATACTTTTATTATTCGAATAATATCAATTAGTTTCTTTTTTATCTACTTTATTTAAATCTTTTACACGATTCTCAGATACTTTACAAAATTTACTTAAATTATTCCATTCACACTTCCAAAAAACTAACGAATTATTATAATTTATAATTGTTTTGAACTTTTTATAAATTTTATCACCAACTTTAACATAACATAATCCAACATTTTTCTCATCTCCACATTCCAATTTAATATTTTCACTCCTAGCATCTCTTCTACATCGCTTTCATTGTATAACAAAATTATTTTTTCTGTAATATAAAAATCCGTCCATTTTGTAGCTATCACAATACCACTCAAAATAATCACCCTTAAATTTAAGATTCTTTCATTCATACACACGTACAATTTTATCTTTATTATAATCAGAAGAAACAACTAAACATTTTCCTATATTTCAACATTTAATTTTATAAGTAAAATTCTTCCCTTTTTTAGAACATACTCTAACATTTTTATTATAAGAGCACACCCATTCTATTTTATCATTATATAATCTCCAATTATTACGAGGAGTAGTAAATCTTTTAATAATTTTATTTGTATCTTCTTTACGAATTACACATTCTCATATATCTTCTCCACAAGATATTAAAATATTATCTACTTTACTTTTATTATTCTTCTTAGGTATATTAAATAATTCATCTAATAAATAACATTTTTTCATTGTTAATTTACTATCATGCATATTATTAACACGATAACCCCATACTATCTTTCATTTAACTGATTTCCTCATATAATATATATCATTACTCTTTATATCTTTTTCTGTATATACTCTCTCTTTCACTCAATTATAATAATTCTTTCATAATTTTCTAAAAGATATTTTCTTCATATTCCAAAAATTTACTAAATCATCCATATCCACATTCCAAAGAATATATATTAAATTCCATCCATTTTTATAATAAAACTTATCTTTTTTGTCAGTATATATCTCTAACTTTGTAGGTATATTTCACAAATTTGTAAATATATAAACATTCTGCTCGCAAAAATTGTTCTTATTATCTCTATTAGTTATTTCTATAAATTCTTGTCTACAAACATCCCATACTTTTATACTAATTTTATTACTACCTTGTACAATTTTATATCCTTTTATATACCTACCCCACAACGGTACATAATATTTGGATTTTCCAGGCAATATCAATACTATTTTTTTACAATCATCATTTAAAATTTTTATCTCTTTTATATTTATTAATTCATCTTCTTTATTATTTCTTTATTATTTCTTTCTTTTTCACTTTCTTTTATTTTATTTTTTTTATCCTCATAAATTATAAAACTTTTATTAGTTTTTATATTCTCTCAAAACTTTACATTCGCTTTATTTTTTCATCCTTCTAATAATTCCTTTATTTTTATCTCTAAATATCACAATATCGTCATATATATCCTTCTTTTACTTTCAGATAATCATCACTTATTTCTCAATATATCCTTTATATCTCTCACTTTTTTCAATATTTTATATTGTTGCATCTTCGATAATCTACTTATTTTCTCTAATATTTTATCTAACATTGGCTTATATTTAATAATTATTGAATTAGTTCTTATAAGATGTAACAATATCGAAGATTCTTTCTCTAAAATTGCCAAAATAGGATAATATTTTATTATATAATACATTTCTTCATAAATTTCATTTTTACTTACGTTAATATTTATCTCTTTTTCTTCTCCTCAACCTATTATAAATTTATCTACCTCTTTTCATCAAGATAAATACTTACCTGACAACAAATTAACTATCATATCTTCTTTTGAATTATTTCTTATATATATTCTTTCTTCATCTTGTCTCAAAAAAATCTCCTTTTTGTCTATATCTGTTGGAATATCTATTATTATTTTAGCTAATACAAAACTTATTATATAACCAATAAATAATAAAAATATCCAAATTTTCTTATTCATCTTTTATTCTTTAATTTATAAAACTAAAATTAAAATTTAAACTTATATAGCTTATTTTAAATATCTTTTAACTTATATAATCCAAAAACTTCTTCCACTTTTCAATTTTTCAATGCACTATATCCATATAATAATCTCTAATTCTTAAAACTTTATCTACTTTATAACTAACTTTTCAATTATTCTTTAGATTTTCTTCAGAAGTTCTTCAAACTTCTCCTAAACTAATACTACCAATTGGTGTAACTTCAGCAGCTGTTCAAACAAAAAAAGCTTCATCAAACTCTCACAATTGCTCTGGCTTAATATCAACTTCTTTAACATCAAATCATAAATCAGGAGCAACAGCGCTTATAATAGTATCTCTTGTTATACCTGGCAAAATACTACCCAATTTTGGAGTATATAAAGTATTTCCTTTTACAAAAAATATATTCTCACCTGGTCATTCAGCAATGTATCATCTCCGATCCAAAAGTAAAGCCTCATCATATCATCTTCTAATAGCATCTTGATTAGCAAACACACTATTTACATAATATCAACCTATTTTAGCCTCCATAATGGCAGACTGAGGATGAAGTCTTATAAAACGAGAAATTACTACTCTAACAGGTTTTTCAGATAAATACTTTCACCAAGGCCAAGCCGATATCTCTACATTAACCGCCGCTCATTTAGGATTTAATCACATTTTTCCATAACCATACCGTGCAATAGGCCTTATATAACCGTTTGTTAAATCATTCTCTTTTACAACCATTTTACATGCTTCTTCTAAATCTTTTTGAGAATATCATAAATCCATTTCCAAAACAGAAGCACTATAAAAAAATCTCTTTATATGATCAGATAATCTAAAAATAGCTGGTCATCTATCTGTCTGATAAAATCTAATACCCTCAAATATTGAAGTTCAATAATGAAGAGCATGTATAACTGTATGATCCTTTGCCTCCTCCCATGGAATCAATTTTCCATTTAACCAAATATATTTTGTCTCTAAACTCATAGTATTCGTTTAGTTATCTATTTAAAACAGCTATTAAAGATTCTCTTATTAAATAGATAATATGTCTAACTTTTGTAAAAATTTTACCTCATCATTTTTCAAGTAAATCTGTAGTATGAAGATTTACATATCTATCATCAATGCCGAACTTTTTATATTGTTTATGTCTTGAAAAAATTACTTTTATTCAATTACTTTTTAATTTAGGTAATATGTATTTTTTAAAAAACTTTAAAATCAACTTATTATAAAAGTACTCATCTGGTATTATCAAATAATCTATTCATAAATATTTTAAATCCTCTATTAAATCTCTAATATCTCTATTTACTATAAAAACAAAATCCACTTCCTCTTGATTTTCTACATTTTTTAATCTTAAAAATTCAGCATCATAAGGTCTATTTCTTCATTTTTTTCTCTTAACTACTTTATCACTTTCAACACCAACAATTACTTTAACTTTATCTCAAAATCTATTTTCTATTTTTCTTCTTATATATTTAAAAAATGTCTCATGTCACTTATGAAAACGATCAAAAACTCATTCTATATAAAAAATTTTATATCATTCTTTTTTTCGCTGAATAATCAGTTCTTTCAACAAAACTTTTGAAAAATCTATATTATCATAGTTCTTATAACTTTCTATATTACTCTTTTTAAAAATCATAACTATTCCTAATATACTAAAATACCATCAAATACATTATCTCATCAATCTCACAAAAGTTCTAATTTTCAAATTTCTTCCATAAAACTAAAAAACTTTTTATAAAATTCAATACTTCATTTTCAACTAACTATTTCGAAAGAATAAATTCCTAATTCCTTAAACTTGTTAAACAAATAATACAAAATAGCAAAACCTAAATATTTCATTTTTATAGTAGACATCTTAAATAGCTCTTCTCTCAATAAACTACTAATATCATCTGATATATTTCTTTTATTAGCCGTTCAAAAATCTATTATTTTTACATTAGATCCTTCAATCTTATATCCTACAAAACCAACATATTCTTCATCTAAATAGATTCTGCATTCAAAATAATTATCTTGATTACTTTCTTCAAATCTAAGTTGATTTAACAATTTATCAATTTCCTTCATTAAAACTTCACTTTTAGGTTTTTCAAACTCAAAATCTTTATCAGGATCTTCTAATAAAATCTTTAAAATTTCTTCTGCACGTGGATGGCCTTTTAACTGATTTAGAATTTCGTTACTTATTGAATATTTTTCTTTCTCCATTCTTCTATTTTCTTATGATCTCAAGAAAGTAAAACTTCAGGAACTTCATAACCGTAAACCTCCCTTGGTCTAGTATATTGAGGATATTCTATATTTTCCCAACCTAATTTTTCTGAATAACTTTCATTATCTATACTATCTTTTTCTTTTACAACTCATGGCACTAATCTAGAAACAGATTCAATAAAAACCATACCAGCTACCTCTCCACCCATCAATACATACTCTCATATAGAAAGTCTTTCAAATTTATCTTTATATTTATCTTTCATATACTGTTCAAAACGATAGTCTATCCCTTCATATCTTCAACAAACTAAAATATAATTTTCTATACTTGAATATTTTTCAACAATTTTCTTTTGAGTTAAAATATTTTTGCTAGGTGCCATATATATTATTTTAAAATCTTTATCAAATGAGTCAAATTTTTTAATAATATATTCTACTGCATCTATAAAAGGTTTAGCCTTTAAAAGCAAACCTGCTCCTCATCAATAAATTTCGTCGTCTATTTGTTTATGTTTATCTTCACAAAAATCTCTAGGGTTAAAAATCTTAATATTTATCAATCATTTTTCTTGTGCTTTTCAAATCAAAGAAGTTTTTTTTCGTCATTCAAAAATTTGAGGAAATATTGTGATAATGTAAAAATTCATAAGTTTTTATTAACTATATTTAAATTTCTTTATAACTCACAAAACCTTTCTGCCCTGTCATTCTCTCAGTTAATTCAACTATATCTTCTCCTTGCTCTAAAGTTTTATCAGAAACTACTATCTGATAAGGATAACCTATCAAATCAGCATCTTTAAATTTAAATCCAGGCCTTTCGTCTCTGTCATCTATTACAACTTCATCACCATATTTTTCCTGCAAAAACCTATAAATCTCTTCGGCTTTCTGCTTTCCATTATCTCCTATAGGTATAATTACAAAAAGATATGGTGCAACAGATTTAGGCCACTTTAATCACTTTTCATCATGATATTTTTCTGCTATTACTCACATTAGTCTTGATACACCTATACCGTAACATCACATCTGAACATATTTTTCAGTTCCGTCTTTGTCAACAAACTTAAAATCAAAAGCTTTAGAAAATTTATCATAAAGTTTAAAAATATTTCAAACCTCTGATGCCTTTGATCTAACAAGCCTTTTACCAGTATCTTTTTTAATAACTTCTTTTATATCATCTCCTTCTTTTATTACCTCATACAAATCTGACAAACTTTCAACATCTTCTTCATTAACTGCTGTTTTAGTCTCTTGATCATACCAAATCCAATCTTCACCAGCATCTGTTAATACTTGAAATTCATGAGAAGGTTTATCTGAAAAATCTCATCAAGAAGCATCTACTACATAAGCTTCAAGACCCATCTTTTCAAAAATTTCTAAATATTTATTAAGAACTATATCATAATATCTATCTAAATCTTCAACATCAGTATGAAAACTATAAAGATCTTTCATTAGAAATTCTCTTCATCTCAAAATACCAGATTTCGCTCTTTTTTCATTTCTAAATTTAGTTTGTATTTGATAGACATATACAGGTAAATCTTTGTAAGACTTCACATATTTTTTAACAAGTGGAGTTATTATTTCTTCATGAGTAGATCATAAAGCTAAATCTTGTCACCACATTCATTGCAACTTAAACAACACATCAATTTCATCCCATCTTCAAGTCTGCTGCCATAAACTTGCAGGAGTTAGTGCTGGCATATAAATTTCTTGCCCTCAAATTTCGTTCATTCATTGTCTAATGATATTTTCTATTTTTCTTAAAGTCCTTAAACCAAAAGGTAAATATGTATAAACTCAAGCTAAAAGTTTATCTATAAATCAAGCCCTTTGCAGTAAAATGGCATTTGTAGATTTTTCTCCTGCAGGTGCTTCTTTCATAGTTTTAACAAAAAGCTGTGAAAGTCTCATATTGAATATATTTAAAAATTTAAAAACTTCCTATATCATTACTTCAATTAAAAATTTTTTTAATTTCTGTAGATATGATTCTATAATGAAAACTATAATCTTTACCTAAATACTTCTCTACAACAAAAGCTACCGAAAGATCATCTAAAAATTCATTATATTAAAGACCTATCTATATTTCTTTTTCAAAATTTGTAAAAAACGCAAATATCTTCTTAAAAATTTTATATCTTTTTCTTTATTATCACTCTTATCAAAATATAAAATTTTACTCAACATTTTGAAGTAAACCTGATTTAATTTCACTTTCAACTTGTTTATACATATCCATTTGTCATTTAAATTTATTTGCCCATATAGGAAGCCTACTCTCCATCTATATTTGATAAAATATAAAGCTTAAAATGGTCTACATATCTTTTTCATAAAATCTTTTTTAAATTATCTAACAAATTCTTTATATCAACAGACCTTAAGATATTTTCAATCTCTAAAATATTATCAGATCTATAAGCAGAAACAATTCTATTATATAATTCTATATATTTCAATTGTTCTTTCCAATTTTGTCTATATTTCTTTATAAAACTATCTTCCTTTTTAGAAAATAAATCAAAAACTTTTTCTAAAAATAAGGTAGCGACTAATTCTAATTTTAATTTGTATTTCTGCTTATTCAATTTAGAAATCAATTCATTATTTTTTATATCCTTTTCTACAGAATCAGCATTATGACAAACTCTGGCAAGATAAGGTTTCATAAAATTTTATTTTTTAGATAAAAAGAAAGGATAACTTACGTTATCCTTTTCAATTAATTATTGTAAAATAATACCTCATTGATTTTCTCATCATTGTTGTTGAGAAGACTGTCATCATTGTTCTACTAATGACTGAATAAATCCACTTACCAAAATACCTATTACATCTTCATCAGAATTTACTTGTTGACCAGTTAACTGAGTAAAAATTTGCTTCAACTGTTGAATAGCATCATAAAGTTCTTTTGAAATTTCAATACTAACTTTTTCTTGATTGTTTTGAGTCATATTTATTTAACTAAACAAAATAAAAGTATTTCAACTTTACAAATATTTATATAAAAAGCAAGACAAAATAAAATCCCCCTCAGCGAGGGGGACTAATTAACTATTCTCTCCATTTTCATTTGATTCTTGATTGTCCTTTTTAATCTTTGAAAAGTATTTTTTTCTATAAATCTCACCTATTGGCAAAAGTCTTCATATAATAACATTAGATTTCAAATCTTCTAATTTGTCTATCTTACCAGAAACAGAAGCTTCCACCATAACTCTCATTGTTTCTTGGAAAGAGGCAGCTGAGAGCCAACTATCAGTTTCTTTAGCTACTTGAGTCAATCATAAAATTAATCTTTCTCATTTAGCAGGATGTTTTCATTCAGCCTTTAATTTTTCATTTACTCTTACAAACTCTTCATATCTTACTATAGATCCTGGTATAAAACTACTATCTCATGCATCTTCTATTAAAACTTTTGAAAACAATTGTTTTACTATTATTTCCATATATTTATCATTAACTTCTTGTCATTGAGAAGTATATACTTTTTTAACTTCTCTAACAATATATTTTTGCGCTTCCAAATCTCCTACTATATCTCTATATTCTCTTATATCATACGCTCAAGCTGTTAATGGCTGTCATTTGAAAATTTCATCTCCATCTTTCACCTTTATATATACATTTGGAGAAACTTGCTTCTTCACCTTCTTAATCACTCCAAGAACAATATAATCTTTATGAACTTCTAAAACTTCTCACTCTTCTTTTACTTTCAATTGAGATTTACCTTTTACAGCATATACTCATCACTTTTTCAAATAATCTCATTCTTTAACTACTACACTATATCAAGGTTTAACAATATATACTTTTGGTTGAGGTTTACTAATCATTTCTAGTTCAACTAACTTACCTACCTTATTTATCTTAACCACACCATCAAATGGTGCAATAACAGCAGGATTTTTAGGTCTTCTAACTTCAAATAGTTCTTCTACTCTCTTAATACCTTGTGTAATATCTCATTCTGCTGCTGCAATACCTCATGTATGAAATGTACGCATCGTAAGCTGTGTACCAGGTTCACCAATAGATTGAGAAGCTATAACTCATACAGCTGTTCAGATTTCTACCATTTGTCTTGTCGCTAAATCCATACCATAACATTTTTGACAAACACCAGATGGTGTTTTACAAGTAAGTGGAGACCTAACTTTTATCTCATCTAATTGTAAATCTTCTATTAATCTTAACACCTTTTTATCTATCATTGTTCAAGCTTTTATAACTACGTTTCCATTTTTGTCTTTAACATCTTCTAACACCACTCTTCAATATAACAAATCTTCAAATTTTTCTCCTCTAAGTTTAGCTTCATCTCTAGTTATAAGTAGACCTTCTGTTGTTCAACAATCTTCTTCTCTAATAATAACTTCTTGTGAAGCATCAACTAATCTTCTTGTAAGATATCAAGATTCAGCCGTTCTTAATGCTGTATCTGCTTTACCTTTTCTTGCTCAGTGTGCAGAAATAAAATATTCTATTGGGCTAAATCATTCTATAAGAGAAGATTTGATAGGTAATTCAATAATCTCTCATGATGGAGAAGCAACCAATCATTTCATACCAGAAAGCTGTGTTAATTGTCACCAATTACCTCTTGCTCATGAATCAATCAACATAAATATATCATTTCCTGATTTATAATACTTTTTAATCAATCTTTCTATTTCTGCCTTTATCTCACTCCAAACTTTTACTATCAATTGATGTTTTTCTTCATCAGATAAGAAACCTCTATACCAAAGATTATGTATCTTTGTAACTTCCTCTTCTCATCTTTTAATCAATTCTTTCTTTTCCGGAGGAACTATCAAGTCAAATACATTCATTGTAACAGCACTCAATGTAGCGAATTTGAATCCCCAATCCTTTATTTCATCAGCAACTTTAACGGTAGTCTCTCTTCCATAAATATCATATATTTGATCCAAAATTTTCTTTAATTGTTTTTTTCCTACCTTTTCATTTATAAATCTTAATTTCTCTGGCAAAAGCAAATTGAATAATACTCTACCAACACTAGTTTCTATAAATTCTCCGTCAAATTTAACCTTTATTTTATCTTTAATATCAAGTTCTCATTCAAAATATTCTTGTCTCACTTCTTCCAAACTACCGTAAATACCTTTTACCTCTTCAGACACACCATAATCATCAGTTAGATAATATGCACCTAACACCATATCTTGAGTATGTGTAATAATAGGTTCTCAAGAAGCAGGCTTTAGTATATTTTTATCCGATGCTATTAATTCTCTAGATTCTCTTTGAGCTTCGTCTGATAAAGGCAAATGTACAGCCATCTGATCTCAATCAAAATCTGCATTGAATGCTGGACAAACTAGTGGATGTATTCTAATAGTTTTTCAAGGCATAAGTTTTATTTTAAATGCCTGTATACCTAGTCTATGTAATGTTGGAGCACGATTCAAAAGAACATATTTATCTTTAATAACTTCTTGCAATGCTTTTAACGCTCTTGGATCTTCTTCTTTAATTAATTTTTCAGCTTGTTTTGGAGTATGTGCTATCTTATGCTTTAACAATTTTGAAATAACAAATGGTGTAAAAATTCTAATAGCTATATAAAGAGGTAATCAACATTCATCAAGCTTCAAATTTGGTCCAACTGTAATAACAGATCTTCACGAATAATCCACTCTCTTTCATAAAAGATTTTTTCTGAAAATACCTTCTTTTCAAGAAAGCATATCAGTAAGAGATTTGAAAACTTTTACTCAAGCTCATGAAGCATTAGCATTATTCTTTTCACCAATAATCAAATTATTTACAGCTTCTTGTAATAGTCTTATCTCATTCTTTTTTATAACATCAGGCATTCATGCAGCTATCATCTTTTTTAATCTCAAATTTCTCATTAATACACGTCTATAAAACAAGTTTATATCAGAAGAAGCAAATTTTCAACCCTCCAATTGAACTACTGGTCTTAAATCAGGTGGAATAACTGGTAAATACCTTAACACCATCCATTCAGGCTTAACACCAGAAACATGAAGATTAATCAAAAGTCTCAATCTTTTAAAAGCTTTTTCTCTTTCAGATCATTTAAGTTTAGAAAATTTTTCTGTCATTTTTTTAATTTCTTCCTCTACATTTATTTTTTCTAGAAGATGCAATATAGCTTCTGCTCCTGATTCAAATTTAAAAATCCCTTCATATTTATAAAATACATTTCTATAATCAGATTCTAAAATTGTAGATCCTACTTTAAGATTAGCTAATATAGATTTAATTTTACTATATTCTTGTTGAAATTCTTCTCTTTTTTGATGATACAACTTTTCTAACTCTTCTTTTTGTTTTTTTAATTCTTCTCATTTATATTGCTTTTTTAATTCTTCCATTTCTTCTTCAAAAATCTTTTCCAATTCTTTCATTTTATTATTAAATTCCTTATCAAGAGAAGCTAACGCGTTCTTTTTTCTATGCTCATCTACATCCACTACCACATATTTAACAAAATATAAAATCTTTTCTATCTCTTTTACAGATAGATTTAACAAAAGCCCTATCCTAGAAGGAGTAGCTTTGTAATACCAAACATGAACAACAGGAGCAGCCAAAGCAATGTGTCACATTCTTTCTCTTCTTACTCTAGATGATGTTACTTCTACACCACATCTCTCACACACAATTCCTTTATATCTAACTCACTTATACTTACCACAAGAACACTCATAGTTTCTTACTGGTCCAAAAATTATTTCACAAAAAAGTCATTTAGGTTTAGGTTTTCAGGTTCTATAGTTAATAGTATCAGGAGTTTCTACTTCTCATCTAGACCATTCTTTAATATCTTCTGGAGAAGCCAATCTAACTAAAAGACCATCAAAATCTCTGAAAGCATCTTTATTAGCCATAGAAAATAGGTTTAAAATATAAAATTTTTAAAGAAACTTAAAATTATTCTATTTCTCCAAATTCTTCCATCTCCTTCAAAACTTCATCAACTACTTTTTCTTTTTCTTCTTTATCTGAATATACTTTCAACTCATCTTTAATTTCCTCCTTTGATGCAGTAATACCTCTTAATCAAAGTTTTATAATCTTTTCTATTCTTTCTTTATGAATTTTTTCAATTTCATCTTCCTTAAGAGGTATAATATTTTGAGCTAATCATTTCAAAATAAATACTAAATAATTGAAAGATTCAGGTAAACCACCTACTTGAATTTTTCCTCATCTTATAATAGCATCATAAGCCTTATTTCTACCAATTACATCATCAGACTTTATAGTTAACATTTCTTGCAAAGTATAAACTGCACCATATGCCTCTAATGCCCACACTTCCATTTCTCAGAATCTTTGTCATCATTCTCTAGCTTTACCACCTAGTGGTTGTTGAGTAATAAGTGAATAAGGTCATACCGCTCTAGCATGAATTTTATCCTCCACCATATGAATCAACTTTAAAATATGCATATAACCTACTGTAACTTTATTTTTATATTTTTCTCAAGTTCTTCCATCGTAAAGTTCCATTTTACCATCTTCAGGAAGTCATACTTTCACTAACAAATTTTTCAAATCTTCAACAGAAAAATCAGAAAACAAAGGAACAGCAAATTTTGTTCCTAAAGCTTTAGCTACTAAACCTAATTGAGTTTCTAAAGTTTGTCAAATATTCATACGAGAAATAACACCTAGTGGATTTAATATAACATCTACAGGTTTACCATCTGGTGTAAATGGCATATCTTCCTCAGGTACCACTACAGCAATAATACCTTTATTTCAGTGTCTTCAAGCTAATTTATCTCAAACTTCAATTTTCCTAGTAGAAGCTACATAAACTTTTACTTTTTGTCTTATACCTGCAGGAAGATTATCTCATTTTTTAGCATCTAATATAACTACATCTATAACTTTTCATTCAGCACCAGAAGGCATATATAACGATGTATCTTTGTAAGCTTTAGATTTATCACCAAATATTGCTTGTATTAATTTTTCTTCTGGTGTCAAATCTCATTCAGATTTAGGAGTTATTTTTCATACTAAAATATCTCATCATTTTACATATGTTCAAATTCTTACAATTCAATTCTCATCAAGATTAGCTAATTTAGCCAAAGATACTCATGGTATATCATTAGTAGTTATTTCAGGTCAAAGCTTAGTATCTGCCACTTCTATTTCATATTCTTCTATATGAATAGAAGTTAACTCATCATCTTTTACTAATCTCTCAGAAATAACAATAGCATCTTCATAATTATAACCTTCCCAAGGCATAAAAGCAACTCTAAGATTTTTTCATAATGCAATCTCACCATCTACAACTGATGGTCATTCAGCTAAGATATCTCACTTTTTTACCTTTTGTCCTACCTCTACTTTTGGCCATTGATGAATAACAGTTTTTTGATTTGATCTCCTAAAATTGATAAGCTCATATTCTTTTGTTCCTAAATTCTTATATTTAACCTTTACTCTTTTCCCATCAACATAGATTACCTCTCATTCATCTTCTGCTTTGATAACTGCATATGTCATTTCTGCAACATCTCATTCAAGACCTGTTCATACTAATGGAGCCTCCGGTTTTATTAATGGTACCGCTTGTCTTTGCATATTTGTACCCATAGCAGCTCTTACAGCATCATCATGATCCACAAAAGGTATCAATGAAGTATTAGCTGAAAATATCTGAGATGGATTAACATCTACATGTGTAATATCATTTACATGAAATACTTCCATTTCCATATAATGTCTTCATGCTACTCTCTTTTCTAATATATTACCATGCTCATCTATTGGAGTAGTAATATCAGCTATTATAACCTTTTCATCTTTTTCAGGAGATATCCAATCAATAATATATTCACCAGTCTTTTTATCTTTCATCAAAAACGGTCTTACTTTTATCATCTTTCAAAGTTTTCAATATTCCTCTTCTATCTCTTTAGCAGCTTTTTCATCTATATATTCATTATCTTTAACAATTATATTTCATTTTTTATCTAAAATATCCTCATCAGCAATCCTTCAAACTAATTCTTCAGCCTTTGCAGGCACTTCTTTTGCTACCCTAACAGCAGGAGTTTCTAAAAAGCCATCTTCATTTACTCTAGAATAAAGAGCTTGATAAACTACTAATCAAATATTTTGTCACTCCGGAGTTTCAATTGGACATATTCTACCATAATGAGAAGGATGAACGTCTCTTACTTCAAAAGTAGCAGTTTCCCTTTTTAATCCTCCAGGACCTAATGCAGTTATTCTTCTTTTATGCTCTAATTCACAAAGTGGATTTGTTTGATCTAAAAATTGAGATAACGGTGAAGTTGCAAAAAATGATTTTATAGCATTATCAATTATCTTAAAGTTAACTATATCAGTAAGTTTTACAGGTTCTTCTGTATTTAAAACTGAAAGTTTTCACTTAACAGATTTAGCAAATCTTCTTAAAACAGGTCTTAAATGATTATAAAGCACTTCTCACATTGTTCTAATACGTCTATTTGAAAGATGATCGATATCATCTATATAATATCATCTTTTATGATTTGCCAAATTAACAAGATATTTTAAAGCAGCAACTAAATCGTCAGCATCAAAAAGATCACTTTCAGGCTTATCTAAAGGTTTGTTAAGTCACAATTTAGCATTTATCTTTCTTCTTGCTATTCTTCCCAGTTTTATTCTTTGAGGATCCAAAAATAAAGATTTTATATAATCTAAAGCATTTTCAGGATCAATCACTTCTCAAGGCCTAAGTTTGTTATAAATATATTTTGCAGCATCTAAAGCATTTGTAGTAGGATCTTTCTGCAAAGTATATGATATATAATCAAAATCATCTTCTTCAAATACATCTTTAAAAAGTTCTTTAATACTATCATCTGTTTCAAAACCAAAAACTCTCAAAAGAGCAGTCACAGGAAACTTTCTAGATTTATTAATTCTTACTACTATATTTCCAGATTTTTCAATAGTAACTTCTAACCAAGGTCCTTGTTCAGGTATTAGTTTAAAAGAATATGTAAATGTTTTCTTATCATAAGTAAAGAATAAACCAAAAGATCTAATAATTTGATTAATTACTACTCTTTCTACACCATTTATAATATAAGATCACCATTTTGTCATCACAGGTAATATACCAATATTAGCACGCTTATTGAACAAAACTTCTCCAGTTTGACTATCTACTAATTTAATCTTTCAAGAAATAATTCAACCATAGGTTAATTCTCTCTTTTTACAAGTTTCTTCATCTACCTCAGGCATAGATACTTTCAAGTCAGTAATAGTCAAAACTAATCTTTCTCCTGCAATATCTTGAATAGGATTTATCTCTTCAAATAACTTATTTAAATAATACTCTATAAATTCTTGGAATCATTTTTTTTGAGCACCCAAAAGATCAGGGAAAGGAGCAAACTTTTTAATAGGTCTCAAAAACTTTCTTCCATACTTTTCTCCAAATATCTGTAAATCTATATTAGAATTTTTAACTTTTTTAGGCATCTAAAAAATATTTAAATTTATAAAACAAGAAAGACACCTCCTTAATCTCAAGGAGGATGTCTTCAATATTGTTAGTTTACAAAACTTTTAAAATAACTTCTAACTTTTTCATCAAATAAAACCCAAAATTTATAAATCAATAAAATATAAATTATATTTATTTCTTTTTAGGTCTTACAGATATTTGCCATCTACCTTTTGCCCTTCTTCTAGCCAATATCTTTCTTCCACTTTTTGATTCCATTCTTACTAAAAATCCATGAGTCTTCATTCTTTTTCTCCATTTAATAGTTCTTATTCTATTTAATTTCCCTGGCATCCAAAAATTAAATAAAAAAATAAAACAAAGAAAGAAGACCTAGCGGCCCTCTTTAAAAGCAACAGTTTTAATTACTTTATATATGGCAACAATCCCAATTCTCTAGCTCTTATAATTGCCCTTCTTATTTTCTTTTGAATCTTAACTGGAACACCTGTGTACTTTCTTGGCTTAATATTTCCAAATCTAGTCATATATCTTTTTAAAATAACTATAGATTTCCAATTTATTAAATCCCAGTTTCTAGAATCAGAAAAAAAAGTTTTTCTAGTCATTCTAAACTTTCATTATATGTTTAAATTTTAAATTATTCTTCAGTATTATTTTCTTCTTGTCCCTCTTCAACAGCTTCAGTTTCAGCTGGAACTTTTCTTCTTCTTCTATCTAATACTAATAGATCATTTACAACTATTTCAGTAATTATTCTAGGTTTTTGTTCCCCTTCTATTTCAATCTTTCTATTATGTAAATATCATCTTATATATACTCTTGCACCTTTTCTTAAAAGATTTGCTGCTCTTTCAGCCATTCTTCCCCATGCAGCCACTTTATGATATTGTACTTCTTCTTTTCTTTCTCAATCTTTAGTTCTCCAAACTCTTCTAGTTGCTAAATTAAATACAGCCAATTTTTGACCATTTTTATTTTCTTTTAATACTGGTTCATTAGCTACCCAACCAATCATAATTACTTCATTTACACTTCTCATTCTTGCCATTTTACTCTATTCTAAGTTAAATATATAAATTTAAAACATTTTTGAGCTAAGATAATACTACTTTTATTAAGTTTTTCAAGATTATTTGTTCATTTTTTCAACTGAATCAGCATCTTGAAAAGCTTGTCTATTTGCCTCTGCTGCCTTCTCTTCTTCAGTCAATTCATACTTTTTATTCACCTCAGCAAACTTTAAGAATTTATCTTTTGGACCCATTTTATAAAAGAAAAATCTCATCAATCATTTCAAAATAGCCATCTGTTTTCTTAAATCCTCAATTTTAGAAGGCTCAACATCAATTAAATAAGAAACAAAATAAGCTCTATCATTCTTATTAATAGGATAAACTAAATCTAAAAATCATATTTCATCTTCATCAATAATATTTCCCAAAATCTTCTTAATCTCCTCCACTTTTTCTTTTATACTATCCATAGGTAATGTAGGATCTATCAATCCTACAAATTCATACTTAGCCATCTGCAAGTCTTAATAAAAATCTAAAACTATATAGAAAACCTAATAAATTTAATTATCTTAAATCAAGAAGGTATTATTTCCTTGATCTTTTTAGTTTCATCTCTTATATAAGGTTGTTCCATAAGCACAATCTCTGACAAATCTTTATTTATCTTCCCTTCCACAATTCTATCTATAATATCAGCTGGTTTACCACTATCAACTAATTGACTTTTATAAGTTTCCTTCATTTTTTCCAACTCTTCAATTGGAACATCTTCCTTAGCAACATATTGAGGATTCATAGCAGCAACTTGTAATGCTACCTCTTTAGCTACATTTTCATCATCTCCCTCATAAAACACCACTGCAACTACCTTATCTCAAGGATGTCTATACACATACGCTTTTCATCATTTAACAAAAACATCTAACAATCTTATATTTTCTCAAATCTTTCAAATATATTCATTTATCAAAGGTTGAATTTCTTTCTCTAACAATTCTTGAGATAACTGATTCTTATTTTCTATCTCATCACTGATATATTTTTCTAAAATATCAAGAATTTTTTCTGCTAACTCATGAAACATTTTATTTCTAGCAACAAAGTCTGTTTCACAAGCTAGTTTAACACCATATACCTTATCTCACACTTGTCTAACTTTTACAATTCATTCGTTTGTCTCTCTATCAGCCTTTTTAGCAGCCTTCAATGCACCCTTTTGTCTTAAAATCTCTTTAGCTTTTTCTATATCACCCTCTGCTTCAATTAAAGCTTCTTTACAATCTTTTAAAGGAGCATTTGTTTCTGCTCTCAATTTTTTTAATAAATTAATATCCACTTTTGCCATTTAAAATATTTTTTTAACTTATAAATCTTTTTTCACATCAATTTTAATATCAAATATATTTAATATCCAACTTCATATACTATAAAAAAAAGGCATCAAAATCTTATCTTCTTTAACAAAATACTTTCCCTCTCGTGCTTGTTTAATAAACAAAATCCAAACAACTACCAATCACACAAAGAGCAAGAATGGTATAATTTTAACAAATGGAATAAACCAAAAAAAAGAAGACAAAACTAAAAAGACAAAAAAAGTAAACCACCATCAAAGAGCTTGCTTCAAATGAAAAACTTCATAAATCGTCATTTTTTTTCCTGCCAAAGCAGGCAATATACCAACAAAAAAATACATCATCACTGCTTTTTTTCTCTCTATTTCAGAAGGAACATATTGATTTTCAACTAATTTATCAAGCTCTATACTCATTTGACTAACTTAACAAAGTTTTTAATATAAAGTCTAAACTCTCATAACTATTAGTATTCGCCATTATTAAATTTTCTTCCGGCCACCATCTATTAAAATCTGTATTAGCTATAACAACATTATCTACTCCACTTATCTCTATTTCATGAACAAATTTTTCTAAATATTTTCAATCGATCACTATTACTACATCAGGTTTTTTATTCATATTTTTAACTCCTTTATATATATCTTCCATTTTCTTCAATTGTCTCATTTTTACTAATCTTTCTTTCTTTGTCAATTTTTGAAAATCTTCACTCTCTACAAATTTTCTCAATTCATTCATCTTCTTAATATTTTGAAACAATGTTTCAAAGTTAGTTATAACACCACTAGGTACTTTATAAGAAAAATAATGAACACCCTTTTCTTCACAAAGTTTTTCTAACTCTTCTTTATAAAGCAACTTATCATGCAACACCAAAACTTCTTTTCATTCCTCCAAATATTTCTTAATTTTTTCTGCCGCTCTTTGAAGTTGTTGTAAAATAATTTCTGGATTTATCAAAACAAGCTTTTCATAAACATCCGCCCAATATTTTGATGTCTTAGGGTTAGCTCTCTTTTTTAGTGTCCCTACAAACAACTTATTGTCAATAATTTGTTTAATATCCATAGATGATTCTTTAATAGTTTAAAACTATTTTAAAGTAACAGTAGCACCTGCTTCTTCAAGTTTAGCCTTAATTTGTTCAGCTTCTTCTTCTTTAACATTTTCTTTAATTACAACTGGAGCTTTTTCTACTAATTCTTTAGCTTCTTTTAATCCTACACCCAAAAGTTCTTTAACAGCCTTAATAACTGCAATTTTCTTTTGACCAATTTCAGTTAATTCAACATTAAATGTATCTTTAGCACCACCTTCACCGCCTCCAGCTGCACCACCTGCAGCAACCATCATAGCAGCAGCTGAAACACCAAATTCTTCTTCAATAGCTTTTACCAATTCATTCATTTCTTGTAAAGTCAATTCCTTTAGAAGATCTAATATTTGTTGTGCTTTTTCTGATAATGCCATTTTTACAATTTTAATTTATAAAATAAAAGTTTCAAGAGTTTTATTGAGCATTTTCTTCTTTCTTTTCAGCAATTTGCTTCAAGTTCATAGCAAACGCTTGAACTGGATACTTGATAAGGAAAGCAAACTTTCCAATAAGTTCTTCTTTTGTAGGCAACTCTGCCACATCAGTAACATATTGCGCATCTTTCCAACTCTTATCATAAAATCCACCTAAATACTCGATAGAATATTTTTGCTTTTCTTTCTTCCACTGCTTCTTAAATTTATTAATCGCTTTTAAAGGCTTAAATTCATCTTCCAAACTATATAGCACTATAACGCTTCATTCCAAATTATTTAAATCAACACCTTCATATCCACTTTCCTCTAATGCTCTAACAAAAAGTCTCTTTTTCACTACTTGTAATTTACCACCATCTTCTGCTACAGCCATTCTTACTTTATTTATTTCATTAACAGGAATAGCAAACATCTTCATCACTATTACATTTTTTGCCTGTTCTAACATTTTTTTATAATCCTCCAAAAGTTTCCCCTTTTGTTTTCTAGTCAAAGCCATTACACAATATTTTAAAATTAAAAAATAGCCCGAAGCGGGCTAAGGAAAAAATTTTTTAACTATTATTATCTATCATTCCTTTGCCCGCCTCGGTGGGACTTATGGGTGCCCACTGTCTTCGGCGAAGTTATAATTTATAATAATTTTTTAGAATTTATTTTCAAGTAGTTTTTTCAGTTTTTTTATTTCTTGACCTTCTACCTTTCTTCTTTTTTTCTTCTTCTTTTACTTGTTTTATACTCAATCCTATTTTTCTATTTTTAGGATCTAACAATATTATTTTAGCTTTAACTTTTTCTCACAATCTCAATACCTCAGCTGGATTTGATACAGGTTTATCTGAAAGCTCAGATAAGTGAACAAGTCAGTTAATATCATCATATACTCTTACAAACGCACCATAAGGAACAAATCTAACTACCTCTCACTCTATAATATCTCCAACTTTAAATTTCTTAGGTATAACTGTCCATGGATCAGGCTTTAACTGCTTCATAGAAAGAGATATCTTTCCATCTTCATAACCTATAACTTTTACTTTAACTTTATCTCCCACTTTACCAAAAGCATTTACATCATGGACGTGTCCGTAAGTGATTTCTGATATATGAACTAAACCTTCTATACCACCACCTATTGTTACAAACAGACCATAGCTTGAAACACCCGAAATAGTACCTTCATATACATTTCCCACTTTCAAATCTTTCAATATCTTTTCTCTCTCTTCTCTTAAAGCCTCTCTCTCTGAAAGGATCATTCTTTTATTCTCTTCATCCAAATTAATTATTCTTACCTTAAACTCTTTACCTATCAAATCCAATAATCTTTCAAATATCTTTTCTTGATCACCATCTTCTACTCTTGGATAATGAACAGGTGCTAATTGCGACAATGGCAAGAAACCTTTGATACCATGTATATCCACAAGTAAACCTCATAAATTTGCTTCTGTTGGCACAACAGTAATCACTTTGTCATTTTTATAAGCATCAACAAGTTCCTTCCATTTATCATATTGTAGAAGTTTAGAAATAGATATCACATAATAACCTTCGTCATCCAAAATGTCTGGATCTATCAATTCCGCCTCTAAAGTAGTACCTACACTAAGATCCACGCCACTTCTTTCCAACTCTTTTACTTCTTTAGGCAAAATAATCCCTGTAAAAGCCCCCTCTTCACAATCTACAATAACTCCTCTATCAGTGTTAAGCAACACTTTTCATTTTACTTTCTCTCCTGCCTTAATAGCAGGAATTTTAATCTCTCAATTTCTAATAGCTTCAACAAATTGTTTTAAATCCATTGGTTAAAAAATAAACTTAAAGATATAAAATTTGCCCGCCTTTCCAAAAGCACTAATGGTCCCCTCTTATTAAGCTTTTAATTTTAATTTTTTACTAACGAACATATATCTATCTAAATCATTTTCTTTAAGATACCTTAAAAACTTTTTTCTTCTAGCTACTTTTTTAAGTAATGCTCTTTTAGCATCTACATCATGAGGATGTTGATTAATATGATCTTGCAGTCATTTAATCTCCCAAGTTAAAATAGCAATTTGTACCTCAGGGGAACCATTATCCTTTTCGTGCCTCTGGAAAGGTTTGATAAAATCTTTTAACCCTTGATTCATTTATAAATCTTAATTTTAAAATAAACAAAATAAAAAATTTGGCATTTAGCCATTATATATATAAAATTTTTTATCATTTTTTCAACAGAATTTTAACCTAACTTAAAAACTATTTTAATCTCTATAAAATTTTAAATTTTTTCAATTTTTAAGAAAAAACGCTATTTTTACAATATTTCCAGAATATCACATTTGTCAATATTATTTTATCTTGATTTTTTAAAAAAAGAATTTATATAAAAACTAATGATTGTACCGATACGCGATACCCTCCAAAATGGAGGAGCTACCTATGCCGAAAATAAAGGTATAGGTCGGTGAGATCTTGGACTATAATTATATAGTCCCTAAATATTAGATACTACTACCGCACAAATACAGACAAGGCTTCGGCCAAGGTCTGTATCGCGGTAATCGGGACAATCAGATGAGAAAACTACTCATCTGATTTTTTTTATTTTCTAAAAAATAAAAATGGAAGACGAATCCGACACATTTAAAAAACTTTGGAGTATCTCTTGGCCATTTTTAATAATTATTTTTTTATTAAATATTCTTGAATGACTAAGTATATATATTAGTATTTTCTTATCAGATTACTTAAATATAAATTTATCTACTATAGGAATTATCTTATCTATTGGTATTCTAATAAAAGCTGTCTTTGAAATCCCAACATGATTGCTAGGAGAAATAATATGAAATAAAAAAAACATTATTTTATGAATCATTACGTTAACATTATGATTCCTACTAATAAGCTTATGAACTGTATATTCAGTTATTATCGGAATCATTTTATTATGAATTTGAGATACTTTACGGATAAGCAGCTTAAACGCTTCAGCTATAGATACTATTAAAAGTACTTGATATAAAGATCTATCAAATTTTTTTTCTCTAAAAACTTTTATTATAGCATTATGATATTTAACAGGACTTTCTATTAGTTATACATTAATAGATGTTACTAATAATAATTTAAACTTATTATTTGGCATCGGCTGTATAATAAGCCTTCTAAGTCTACTTCCTGCTATAGCTTTTATTAAAAATAGTCAACGCTTTTTATTATCTAAATCAAAGAAAGAATCACCTCTCTCTGTTACAACAAATATATTAAAAATTCTATTAAAAAACAACAAGCTTAAATATCTTCTAATAATTACTTTATTAGGAAGTATACTAATAGAATGAATTAATAATTTTGTCTATATAATTTTTAAAGAAATATACAACACTTCCCAATCTATTACGAGTATAATCGGATTTTTAGAGATGATTACAGGCTTACTATTACCTATAATATTGTTAAAATTAAACTGAAAAATCTATTCTTTTAAAGAACAATTAATCATTTATTCATTAATACTCATAGGTATACTTTTAATAATTATAAGTTATACTACCAATATAAATTTAGGACTATTATTTTTAAGCCTATTTTATTTATCTTCCAATATATACTATATATTTAGAGAAACTATTCTTCATGAAACTATATCTACATACAGAACTACAACAGATAGCATATTTAATTTAATAGAAAATGTGTGAGAAAGTATATGATCATTATTATTCGGTCTAGTACTAAACATATTGTGATTTATCCACGGATTACAATTAATCTGATCAATATCGATATTACTAATATTTACTATATTGTTAATAAATTTATTACTAGAAAAAAGAAAAATAATCCTATCTAACCAATAACTTTTTTAATTTTAAAATATCTTCTTTGTCATGAGCACTTCAAATCCAATTTTGAATATCTATTGAAAAATTATTCTTCAATAAATCTAAATATTTATTTATTTGACTTAAAATTTCATTTTTTCTACTTATCAAATCAAACTTGTTAAACACTACCACTATTTTTTTCCTTAAATTCAAATTTTCAAAATCCTCAAAATTTTTCTTTTCTATAAAATTTTTAAATCTTTCTAAAACTGACAAAACTGTTTCAAATTGCAATTCAAAATATTTCTTATCTCTTTCCAAAAGCGAAACATCAAAAACAAGAACTAAAATATCAGCAAATTTAATCTCTTCCAATGTTGGCAAAAAACTATTTAAAACCAACGGAGGTATCCCATGTATAAACCCGATAGTATCTATTACTAAAACATCAATAGGATACTCTGTTTTTAACTTAGCTATTCTATTATCTAAAGTAGCAAATAAAATATCTTCAATATAAACATTTTTACCAGTCAAAGCATTGAATAAAGTAGATTTTCAAACATTAGAATATCATACTAAAATAGCCTTTTTCATCAACTTCCTTCATCTTCTTTGGCTTTCTAATACTGATTTTCGATGAGATAATTGCTTTTCTATTTGTTTTAATCTTTTTTCATAATGTCTTCTTTTAATTTCCATCATTTTTTCTCAAGGTCATCTTGTTCATATACCTGCACCTAAATTTGACAGCTGTTTTCACCATCATTTCAAGCGAGGTAGTTCATATTTAATCTTTGCATATTCTATCTGAAGTTTAGCTTCCTTGGTATGAGCATGTTTTTCAAAAATATGCAAAATAAGATCAATTTTATCCCAAATTTGAGTTTCTCGAGGAAAATAATCTCTTAAAGTATTATATACCGAAGGTTTTAACATTCCATTAATTACAAAAACATCTATCTTTTGGTCCAGACAATACTGTGCTATCTCCTTAGCTTTTCAAGTTCATATATAAGATGCAGACGAAGGATAATTTCTATTCTGAAGAAAAATTTTATCTATTTTTCCTCAAATATTTTTAATAAGTATTTTAGTTTCTTCCAAAGAATATGGATTAAAAGTTTTGTTAACTATATCAGCTATGACAAATTTCATATTATTCAGCATCTCATCTTCGTAAACTTAAAAGCTTTTCAATAATAACTGGCCTAAAATAATCTAAATAAAATTATGATAAATTAAAATAAAATGTTTTCACTCAAATTTATACATTTAGATTCCTTACTTAAATAAATCCTTACAATACTGTCTTGTTTCCTTCTCAGGTAATTTATTACAAGCAGAAGAATTTCTTAAAACTCACATCATATGAAGCATTCTTAAAACTTTCTTTTTTTGCTCTAAAGCTATTGGATCCGAAGTTTTTTTTAATAAAGTTTTTCTATCAGATGAGTATTTTTCATAAAAATAAATTTTTCTAAAAGTATTTCTTAAATCTTGAGG
>Ga0256836_1000204_pt1 | contig 35684 bp, 35 predicted proteins | sample 4561380metaG_FD_185974 | JGI IMG/M metagenome (GOLD analysis project Ga0256836, IMG submission 185974) | Hydrothermal vent microbial communities from Guaymas Basin, Mexico - 4561-380 | ecosystem: Environmental > Aquatic > Marine > Hydrothermal vents | place: Mexico: Guaymas Basin | collected...
TATTATTTCTCTTGTAAGATTCGATGAAGAGTATCTTCAAGATGTGGGTTTTTCTGCAATTAGCGAAATTGATGGACTTCAAATTATTAAAAAAGTTCACTCTTGGAACGATTGGTAAAGGGGAGATATGTTTTTAGAGGCAGCTTATGAGGTGGTTAGAAAGAGAGATGAAAGAATAAATAGTTATTTTAAAAAATGTCCAGATGAGATAAGAGAGCTTTTTGAGGAGATTTTAAAGCATCTAAATTTAGAAATTAACGAAGATAATTTATTGGCTCTTAAAAAAAGATTTTTTCATTTAAGAGAAGATGCCATTTTAAATTTGTTAAAAAGAGGAAATTTCTCCGAAGAGGAAATAAAAGAAATTTTGCTTGATTTGTATGAGCTAACCAAAAATTTTTGGTTAAAAGAACATGAAAAGTTAATTAATGATATTTCTCCTTTTTTAACTCCTTTTTATTCCGAACTTTTAAGAGGGGTTCATAAAATAGGAGTTGCTTTTAGTAAGTGGCAACCAAAATGGAGCAAACATATTATTCATACCATAAATGAAGAATTATCGATAGAGTTTGCCGGAGATGAAGCAAAAGTTATGGAATTTTTGCGTCAAAAGGCACTTTTAGATGAGGTTGATGGGAATGAAGCCGAGAGATGTTATTCGGTTTTGGTAAAAACGAATGAGGGAAATTATGTAGTAAAAACTTATGTAGAAATGTTTGAAGAAGAAGTTGAAGAAGCAGTTAGAGCAATAGATGAATTAATTGTAAATCTTGAAAAACTTGATGATAAATATAAAATTGAATGGATTCTTTATTTTAATGCAATTAAAACTGCTTTGCTTGAGAAGAAAAGAGGGGAAGCTATTAAAAGATGGAGGGCTGTTGATAATATTTGGATGGATATAAAATCTCCTATTCAAGTAGGGCATCCGCTTGAGTATTATGAAGATAAATTTAGAAAAGCTGTTGCGCTTGAGTGGGATGTTAGGATTTTAAATCCAAAAATTAAAAGCGAAGTAAAAAACGATATTGTGGATATGTATGAAAAATATTGTGAAGATGAGCATCTTTTAAAAATTGCACTTAACAATATTGAAAAAACCCAACTTTATATTTCTTCTCCTGCTTTATTTTACGGGGCTGAGTTTAATGGTCTTTTTTCGGCTCAAGTTGTTCCAAATGATGAAGAGGTAAGTAAAGAAAAAGGTAAGAAGATTTTTGCTTTTGTAGATAAAGTATATGAAGATATAAAAGCAAGACCAAAAATGGCTTTGAGTTATGAAATTTTTGGCAAAGAATTTATGGATAAGTTTTATAAAAATCTTGAAGATAAAGAAAAATTTATTAAAGTTTATGATATTACTACTATTGGACATGAATTTGGGCATATTTTATGGGTTGATAGCGATACAGAAAGTAAAATGAATAAATCGGGAATGTTTAAAAATGTTGAAGAGTTTAAAGCTACTACAGGTGGGCTTATGGCTTTTTTTGAAAACGAAAAAGAAGAATTAATCGAAGCTATCTTAGAAGATGTAATAAAAAGGTCGGTTGGGTTGATTTCTTGGATGGAAGTTGATGAAGTATTGCCTTATTATATAGAAGGACTTATTCATTTAAGCGGACTATTTGAGAGCGAAATTATTAAATTTAACGGAAAAAGTTTAGAATATGATTATTCAAATTACGATAAGCTAAAAAATTGGTATAAAACTACCTATTTGGATTTGGCAAGGTTTTATGTTAATAAAGAGGATGCTAAGAAGTTTTTGAATAAATTCGTTTATAAAGATAAAAATTTTTATCCTTTAAATAAAAAAGCCGACGAATTTGTAAGATACTATTATCAAAGATATAAAGAAATTGGAGATAAAATTTACAAGGAAAAACAATGAAACTTGATTTAAGTGTAGAAAACATTAAAAAACTTAACGAAAAATGTCAAAAGCAAGATAAACATCTTTATGAGTTTTTAAAAGAAGAGTATCCAGATATTAGCACGGAAGATAGGCTTAAATATTTAGCAACGATATTAAACGATCATTTTGAGGATTATAAGTTTGATGAAAATGAGAAAAGATACAAAGAAGATGGATATTCTATTGTGAAATTTTGGCCAAAAGGAGCAAATTAATTATATGCTCCTTTTTTAGCCATAATTCCAAGATAAATTAATACAATTCCATCCATTAAGAAACTAACTCCAACTATAACTCCTACCATAAATGGAGCGCTAAATGGCCATCCAACTATCATTGCAATACCTAAAAGAAAACTTAAAACTCCGTTTAATGCGGCAATACCCCAACCTTTTAAAGGTTTAAGATCAAGTGCCATTTGAAATGATGCAAACGCATCTACAAAAAAATAAGCGCTAAATAAAATAGCAACTGCTGCAATTCCGCTTGCTGGCCATACTAATAATAAAATACCCGTAATTAATAGCATAATTACTTTAAACCAAGCTCCCAAACTTTTTTGATGAGCTTTAAAAGTAACATAGGCTTGAACAATTGCACTTGCAACGAATAAAGCACCTAAAAATAATACAAACGCTAAACTGCCGGCTACTGGATTAACAATTGCTAAAAATCCAGCAATAGCCATAATAACGCCACTAACGATTGATAAAGTGCTAAATTCTTTTAATTTTTCTTTGTCGATGTTGCTTGTAATAAACATCCCACCCTCCTTAAAAATTTTTAACGCCAAATTATAGCTTTTTTTAAATTACTTTGTCAAGTAAGTTGAGCGAAAAAGACTAAAAAAGAGAAAATTAGTCGTCTATTGGTAAGCCCTCCGTTGGAAGTTCTTCTATAAACCATGGGAGTCCTTGTTTGTTTAGTTCATACATAAATGGGCGAGCAGGAAATTCTTCCATATTTTTAACTCCAGGTTCAAACCATGTTTTTGTAGCTATCATTTTGGCTCCAATCATGGCAGGAACTCCTGTTGTATAGCTTACGCATTGAGCTCCTACTTCTCTAAAAGCGCATTGATGATCGCAAATGTTGTAGATATAGTATCTTTTTTTCTTGCCGTTTTTATATCCGGTTACTACTACTCCAATGTGAGTTTGTCCTTTTGTGCGAGGACCAAGACTTGCCGGATCTGGAAGAACTTTTTTTAGAAATTCCATTGGAGAGATTTTACATCCCTTACATACTTCAATTGGCTCTATGCTTGTCATTCCCACATTTTGTAAAGCTCTTAAATGCCATAAATATTTATCAGAAAAAGTCATAAAAAATCTTGCTCTTTTAATTGAAGGAAAGTTTTTAGTTAAGCTTTCAAGCTCTTCGTGATAAAGTAGGTAGCTTGGATATTTCCCAACTTTTGGATATTCCCAATCAAATTTTACGCTCATTGGTTCAATTTCGACCCATTTTCCATTTTCGTAGTATCTACCTTTTTGGGTAATTTCTCTAATGTTAATTTCGGGATTAAAGTTAGTAGCAAAAGGATATCCATGATCTCCCGCATTACAATCTAAAATATCAAGATATTCTATTTCATCAAGCAATTCTTGTGCGGCGTATGCGGTAAATACGTTTGTAACTCCCGGATCAAAGCCGCTACCAAGCAAAGCCATAAGTCCGGCTTTTTTAAAATCTTTATCTTTTGCCCATTGAAGTTTATATTCAAATTTTGCTTCGTCTGGGTGTTCGTAATTTGCCGTATCTACATAATGGGCTTTTGCTTTTAAGCATGCATCCATAATTGCTAAATCTTGATAAGGAAGTGCTACATTTAATACTATATCGCTTTTTGTATCTTTTATTAATTTTGCCGTAGCATCTACATCCATTGCATCAAGAGCGTAGGTTTTAATTTCAACTCCTAAGCGTTTTTTAATATCTTTTGCTATTTCGTCACATTTTGATTTGGTTCTGCTTGCCAAAACTATGTTTTTAAAAACATGATCATTCATTGCCGCTTTAAATGTAGCTACTCTTCCTACTCCTCCAGCTCCTATTATTAATAAATTAGCCATTATTTCTCCTTTGTCCTTCGTTATCCCAAAAAAATACTATCCATTTATTGGTTTTTTTTAAAACGATTTCTGGTTTGTAAATCGTTTTTTCTTTATAAAAAATTGTAGCACTTTTTATAATTTTTGAGGGATATTTCTCTTTTAAAATTTTTACAACTTCATTAAGGGTTTCTCCGCTATCGCTTATGTCATCAAGCAAGAGGATTTTTTGGTATTTTTCTAAATTTGGAATGTTAAATATTTTTGGTTTTTGAAATTTTTTTTCGTTTTCGTAAGAAATTGCGTTAATTGAAAATACATTTCTTGTATTTAATCTTTCAGCTAAAAAATGAGCAAGAGTTAAACCTCCTCTTGCTATTGGAACTAAGGAATCTGGATTGAATTTTTTAATTTCTTTTTCAAGTTTGTCTAAATCTTTTAGAAATTCTTCGTATGTATAAAAATATTTCATTTTATTTCCATTATTTTAATAGGTAATCCTTGTTTGTTCATTTCTTCAAAAAAAGGTTCTGGTTCAAACTCTTCTACGTTTCTAACTCCTTCTTTCCACCAAATTTTTTTAGCCATTAATTTACATCCTATAATAGCGGGCACTCCTGTTGTATAACTTACGCAATGAGCTCCTGTTTCTTGAATGGCTTTTTCGTGATCACAAATATTATAAATGTAATAAGCTTTTTTTTCTCCGTTTTTAATTCCTCTAACGATTACTCCAATGTTTGTTTTGCCTTTGTAGTCTTTTACTAAATCTTGTGGGTCTGGTAAAACTTTTGCTAAAAATTGAAGAGGAGAAATCTTACATCCTTTACATACCTCAATTGGTTCTATACTAAACATTCCTACGTTTTTAAGGGCGTTGAAATGGTATAAATAAGAATCAGAAAAACACATAAAAAATTTTGCTTTTTTAGGTTTTAGAAATTTTACAATGCTCTCAAGTTCTTCGTGCCAAATTAGAATGCTCGTTGCTTCTCCACATTCAGGATAGTTGTGTTTTATTTGAATTTCAAAGGGTTTTGTAGTTTTCCATTCTCCATCTTCCCAATATTTTCCTGGTAAATTAAGTTCTCTAAGATTTATTTCAGGATCAAAATTTGTAGCAAAAGCTCTTCCGTGATTTCCGAAATTACAGTCATATATTTCTATTTCTTCCAATTCATCAAGTAATTTTGCTCCATATTTTGCCATAATGGAAGTAACTCCCGGATCAAATCCACACCCAAGAAGGGCCATCGTTTTTGCTTTTTTAAAATCTTCATCAAGTGCCCATTGTAAATCGTAATAAGTATCTGGATTGTCTTCAGTTTCTGCTAGAGCCGTATCGAGATAAGCAGTAGAGGTTTCTATACAAGCATGCATTATTGGAAGATTTTGATAAGGAAGCGCTACGTTACATACTATGTCTATATTTTCTTTTTTTATTAAATCTACTACGTTTTCTTTTTTATTTGCATCAAGAGCGTAAGTTTTAATTTCAACTCCTAAGCGTTTTTTAATATCTTTTGCTATTTCGTCGCATTTTGATTTGGTTCTGCTTGCCAAAACTATGTTTTTAAAAGTATCTTTGTTTTGAGCTGCTTTAAATGCGCTAACTCTTCCGACTCCTCCAGCTCCTATTATTAATAAGTTAGCCATTTTTCTCCTTTTTTTGGAAAATTATACCATTTTGTTATAATAAAGAAAAAAAGGAGTGGTATTGGAATATAAAGCATATAATTTAAAATCATTTCTAAAAACGCCTTATGCCGATAAAATGGATAAACAAGATATAGAAAATTTAAAATTAGCAGCGCTTGTTTTTCCTTTTAAGGTTAATAATTATACTCTTACTTTAATTGATTGGAATAATTATAAAGACGATCCAATTTTTAGACTTACTTTTCCTAATAAAGCCATGCTTTTGCCAGAACATTTGGAAAAATTAAAAAATGCTTCCGATTTAAAAAAAGCGGTATATGAAATTAGAATGAATCTAAATCCTCATCCAGCTGGACAACTTAGTAATATTCCTGAAATTAATGGTAAAAAATTGGAAGGTTCTCAGCATAAATACAAAGAAACTATTTTGTTTTTTCCAAAACAAGGTCAAACTTGCCATGCTTATTGTAGTTTTTGTTTTAGATGGCCTCAATTTACGGGAATTGATGAGCTTAAATTTCAAAGCAAAGAAGTTGAGATTTTAATTGATTATATTAAGGCTCATCCTGAAATTACGGATATTCTTTTTACTGGTGGAGATCCAATGATTATGAGTTCTCGTTTTTTAAGAGCTTATATAGAGCCTATTTTGAAAGCTAAAATTCCTCATTTAAAAAATATTAGAATTGGTAGTAAAGCTCTTGCGTTTTGGCCTTATAGATTCATTAGCGATAAAGATAGTGAGGATTTGTTAAATTTGTTTAAAGAGATAGTTGATGCTGGATATCATTTGGCTTTTATGGCTCATTTTAATCATTATAGAGAGCTTGAGGGAGAAATTTTGGAAAAAGCTGTAAAAAATATTCAATCTACGGGAGCTATTATTAGAACTCAATCTCCTCTTCTTAATCATATTAACGCAAGTAGTGAAGTTTGGGAGAAAATGTGGAAAAGGCAAGTTAATCTTGGAATGGTTCCATATTATATGTTTATAGCAAGAGATACAGGAGCTCAGCATTATTTTGGAGTGCCTTTGGTTAAAGCTTGGGAAATTTATAAAAATGCTGTAAATAAAGTAAGCGGTTTGGCAAGAACGGTTAGAGGTCCAAGCATGTCGGCAACTCCAGGAAAAATTTGCGTAGATGGGGTTAGTGAAATAAATGGTAAAAAAGTATTTGTTTTAAGAATGCTTCAAGCAAAAAATCCTGAGCTTGTCGATATTCCGTTTTTTGCCGAATTTGACGAAAAAGCTATGTGGATAGATGATTTAAAACCGGCTTTTAGCGAAAAATTTATTTTTGAGTAATTAAGTTAATTCGTTTAAAAGATTAAAATTATTAGAGATTTTAAAAAAATCGATGCTCAAATTTATATTTTTAGTGGTAAAATTGATGATAAGAAAAAAGGGATGAAATTATGAAAATTTCTCTTATTCAACAAGAATATAAAGGTTCTAAAGAAGCCACTATAAAGCATACGGTTGAGATGATAAAAAAAGCAAAAGGGGAGCTTGTTGTTTTACAAGAGCTTCATCAGAGTGAGTATTTTTGTAAAAGTGAAGATACTAAATATTTTGATTTGGCTGAAAGTTTTGAAGATGATGTAGAATTTTGGAGAAAAATTAGTGAAAAAGAAGATATTGTTCTTGTAACGAGTCTTTTTGAAAAAGTAATGGATGGAATTTATTATAATACGGCGGTAGTTTTTGATAGGGGAAGAATAGCTGGTAAATATAGAAAAACTCATATTCCTGATGATCCCGGCTTTTATGAAAAGTTTTATTTTACTCCGGGAGATAAAATAGAGCCAATTAATACAAGCGTAGGAAAGTTAGGAGTGCTTGTCTGTTGGGATCAATGGTATGTGGAACCTTCAAGAATTATGGCTTTAAAAGGAGCGGAGATTTTAATTTATCCAACTGCTATTGGATGGCTTATGTGTCCGGAAAATAGAGTAGATGAATTGTGCGAAAAAGAAAATAATTTAGAAGAAAAAGAAAAGATGTTAAACGCTTGGCTTAGCGTTCAAAGAGGACATGCCGTAGCAAACGGGGTTTATGTCGTTGCCGTAAATAGAGTTGGAAAAGAAAAAGATGACAGCGGATGTTTAGAAGGTATTGAATTTTGGGGAAATAGTTTTGTTTTTGGTCCTCAAGGCGAAGAAATCGTTAGAGCAGATAATAAAGAAAGAATCATTGAAGCCGATTTAGATTTAAAAAGAGCAGCTGAAGTTAGAAAAATTTGGCCTTTTTTTAGGGATAGAAGAATTGAACTTTATGAATGTATAACAAGGAGATATTGTAGATGAAAAGGGCGGTAGTATTTTTATTAGCCTTTTTTTTGTATGGATATGAATTTTATGTGCCTACTAATTATCAAGGGATTACTCCAAGAAATATGAAGATAATAAGATATAGTGATATTGAAGAAATTAATTTTTCCAACTCTTTTGCGTTAATGGATAGCGATTATTTGCCTTTTATTTTGGAGAATAATTTAACTATTTTAACTCCGATAGGAATGAAAAAAGAATATATTTTAAGTAATTACGATTCGCTAAGCAAAATAAAAACAATAGCTAATTTAAGTTTACCAGCTAAGATTTTATTAAGTTCGGTTAATTCTCATTTTAAGGAAGTTAATGCTACGATTAAAGATTTTGAAGAAAAAAAGATAGATGCAATTGTATTAAATAAAAAGCTCGAAGGAGAGCATTATTTTGATTTTTATATACCTTCATATGGAATTGAATTTAATAAATATTTAATAGTAACGAAGCTAAAATCAAAGAATTTATATCACATGAATTTTGAATTCGAAAAATTGTTTGATTTTAAAGTAAAGTCAGTTTATGATTCTTTGATTTTAACTTCTTATTATCTTGGTAAAAAAATAGATTTTAATAAAGTCTTGTTTGAAAATTACTATGCTAGTAAAGAAAAAAACGAAAAATTAATCGTTGCCATTACTCCAAATTGGCCTCCTTTTGATATTTATGAAAATGGAATTTTAAAAGGGATAGGAGTTGACTTTTTTAAATTAATCGCTAAAAAAGCGGAATTAAAATATGAAGTTAAGCTTATAAATTATTGGCCAAAAGTTTTAGAGTTAATAAAAGAAAAAAAGGTTGATTTAACTCCAAATACTTCTGAAACGGAAGATAGGAAAAAATATGCAATATTTTCAAAACCTTATTATTCGTTTCCTTTAGCTATTGTTTGCAATAAAAATTCGAATATAAAATCTTTTAGGGAGGTTAAAAAAATTGCGGTTGGAAAACATTTTACTGCTGAAAAATTAATGAAAAAACATTATCCAAATTTAACTTATATTGAAACGAAAAATGTAACGGAGGCTTTAAGTTTGGTTTCTGAAAATAACGATATTTGCGCCGTGGATATGCTACCAACCATTTTATGGTATATACAAAAAGAAGGATTTTACAATCTAAATCTTATTTATCAAACTCCTTTTAAGTTTAATCTTCAAATTATGATTAGAAAAGATAAGCCCGAATTATTAGAAAAAATAAATTATGCAATCGATCATTTAAGTGACGAAGAAAAAAACAAAATAGTAAAAAGATATTTAGGAGGAATTTTACAGGAAGAAAAAAGAGGTTATAATCTCGTTTGGTTATTTTTAGGTATCGTAATAATTGTAATATTTATCTTTATATTTAGCTTTGCTATTGCTAAGTATAGACGAAAGGCCTTAACCGATGAGCTTACCAATATTTGGAATAGAAGAGGAATTATAGAAGAAGCTAAAAAAGTTGGAGTTAATAGTAGCGTTTTGTTTTTTGATATAGATCATTTTAAGAAAATTAACGATACTTATGGACATGAATTTGGAGATTATGTATTAAAAGAGATCTCAAAGCTTATCTCTTCAAATATTAGAAGTTTAGATATTTTTGGTAGATGGGGAGGGGAAGAGTTTATAATTATTTTAAGAGGTACTACTTATGAAAAAGCTTTGGAAATTGCTGAGAAATTAAGAAAAAAAGTAGAAGAGCATAATTTTAAAGGAGTAAAAGTTACTATTTCTCTTGGAGTTGCTTCTTTTGATGGAAATTTGGAAGAATCTATTAATAAAGCGGACATGGCTTTATATGAAGCAAAAAAAATGGGTAGAAATCAAGTAAAAGGATTAAAATGAAAATAGCTCCAAGTATTTTAAGTTGTGATTTTGGTAGATTGGCCGAAGAAGTAGAAGCTATTTGTAAAGCCGGAGCCGATTTGGTTCATGTTGATGTGATGGATGGACATTTTGTGCCAAATTTGACGATGGGACCGATGATAGTTAAAGCCGTAGCAAATGCAAGTAGCATTCCATTGGATATTCATTTAATGGTTGAGAATGTTCCTTTTTTTGTAGATATGTATGCTAGTTTAAAGCCCGAATTTATTAGTTTTCATGTAGAGGAAGAAAAACACATTAATAGGGTGATTGAGCAAATTAGAAGTTATGGCATTAAACCAGCGGTAGTTTTAAATCCAGCAACTCCGGTAAGTTTTCTTGAATATATAGTTGCCGATGTTGATATGGTTTTATTAATGAGCGTAAATCCGGGATTTGGGGGTCAAAAATTTATACCAAGCGTGATTGAAAAAATTAAAGAATTAAGAGAACTTGGAAGTAAAAAAAATCCAAATCTTTTAATTGAAGTAGATGGTGGGGTAAACGATAAAAACGCTAAGATGCTTAAAGAGGCTGGAGCCGATATTTTGGTTGCTGGAAGTTTTGTTTTTGGAAGTAAAGATTACAAAAAGGCAATTGATAGTTTGAGGGGCTAAAATGAATATGCCATCAAGATATACTTATAGCGATTATAAAAGATTTGAAGGCGATTGGAAATTGATAGATGGGTTTTTATATGCCATAACACCAAATTCTTTTGGAAAACATCAAGGGGTTAAAAACTTAATTAGAGTTTTTGATAAAGAGCTTGAAAGTTGTAAGTGCGATATTTATCCAAAAAATGAAAATACGGTTGTTAGACCTGATCTTGGAGTTTATTGCAAATATTTTGAAAAATATCCAAAAATTACTTCAAAAATCGTTATTGAAATTGTTAATGATTCTACGGCAAATAAGGATGAAAAAATAAAATTTGAAATTTACGAAAAAGAAAAAGTAGATTATTACGTGTTGGTATATCCGGATTTTGAAAATAAAGTTTCCAACAATAAAAATGGTTTTGATAAAGTGTATGAGGAAGATGGGAAATATAAGTTTGATCTGTGTAATATTGAAATTGATTTTAAAAGAGTTTTTAAATGAAAGTAAAAATTTGTGGAATTACAAATTATGAAGATGCAAAATTAGCTTGCGATTTTGGAGCCGATGCGTTGGGATTTGTATTTTATAAGCCTTCTCCAAGATTTATTGAAGTAATAGAAGCTAAAAAAATTATACAAAAACTTCCTCCTTTTGTAACAAAAGTTGCTCTTTTTGTAGAAATGAGCGCTGATGACATAAATGAAACTATGGAGTTTTTAAAAGCGGATATAGCTCAAATTCATTTTGATGTTGACAAAAATTTTTTAAGTAAATTAAATTGTAAGTATTTGCCCGTAGTAAGAGCTAAAACAAAAGAAGATATAAATAAATTTGAAGGGTATAAAATAGTAGATGCTTTTGTAAAAGAATACGGAGGAAGCGGTAAGAGAGTAAATATTGAATGGTTTGAAAATAGAGATAATTCAAAAATAATTTTGGCTGGAGGATTGACTCCAGAGAATGTGAAAGAAATTAAAAAATATGGGTTTTATGGAGTTGATGTTAGTAGCGGAGTAGAAAAAGTACCTGGTAAAAAGGATAAAAATAAACTTAAAAATTTTATTGAAATTGTAAAGGGATGTAAATGAAAAGTATTAATCTTATATATGAAGGCAAAGAAAAACTTGTTGAGTTTTTAAAAAGTTTGCCTAAAAAAGAAATTTTGCTTCAAATATTTTGCGGAGTTGTAAAAAAAGAGAAAATAAAAGAGATTATAACTTTAATAAATAAGCACGCTCCTTTTATTAAGGTTATTGGAACTACTACCAGTGGAGAAATTATTAACTCCAAGGTTACCGTTAATAAAATAGTTTTGAGTTTTTCTATTTTTGATAAAGCTAAAGTTAAAACTTTTTTTGTGAATAAGATTGATTCTAGTTTTGAAGTTGGTAAAAGTTTAGGAAAAAAAATAGGAAATTCAAAGGTAGCTATTATTTTTTCTAACGCTTTTTATATTAATCCAGAAGAATTTTTAAAAGGCGTTAGTGAAAATACTCGTGCAAAAATTGTTGGAGGATTGGCGGGAGATAATTTAAATTTTCTAAAAACTTATGTTTTTGATAACGAAAAAATTAGTGAAAGAGGAGTGGTTTGTGCGGTAATAGATGGCGAAATTTTCGTAAACAATACTTATATTTTTAATTGGCAACCAATTGGTAAAAAAATGAAAATAACAAAAGCGTTTAAAAATATTATTTACGAAATAAATAATAAGCCTGCTTTGGAGATTTATAAACATTATTTTGGAGAATTGAGTAATGATCTTATAAAAGTTGGAGTAGAGTTTCCTTTAATGGTAAAAAGAAATGGAGTTGAAGTAGCAAGAGCATTAATTAAAGCAAACGAAGATGGAAGTATAGTGGTAGCTGGTAATATTTATGAAGGCGAAGATGTTAGATTTGGTTTTGGGGAGGTTGACGCTATTTTAAAAGACGATAAAAAAATGCTAGAAAAAATTTTGAAAAATCCTATTGAGTCTATTTTTATTTATTCTTGCGTTGCAAGAAAAATATATCTTGGGAGAAATATTGAATATGAAATTTCTGCTTTTTCAAAAATAGCTCCCGTTAGCGGTTTTTTTACTTATGGAGAATTTTTTAACGATTTGTTTTTTAACGAAACTATGGTAGTTTTAACTTTAAGCGAAAGCGATAGAAAAGTAGAAGTTCAATATGATGATAGGGAAGATAGCGATAGACTTTTTACGATAAAAGCTTTATCTCATTTAGTAAGGGTAACTTCGGAAGAATTGAATGAACTAAACGAGAATTTAGAAAGAAAAATTGAAGAAAAAACTAAGGAAATTATAGAAAAAAATAAAGAACTTGAATATTTAATATCTCACGATAGTTTAACCGGGCTTTATAATAAGTTTGAATTTGATAAAGATATGAAAAAGCTTAAAAAGATAATGTTAATTGATATTAAAGATTTTTCAAAAATTAATGATTCGTATGGAGAAATGATAGGTGATGAGGTATTAAAAGAGTTTGGAAGGCTTTTAAAAAGCGTTGTGGATTTGAAAATATATAGAATAATGGCTGATCAGTTTATTATTGGAGCATTTGAAGAAGTTGATTTTAGAAAAGTTTACGAAAAATTAAAAGATATTCTTAAAAAGCCGTTAAAAGTAAAATACGATGAAGCTGAAATTAGTTTTGATGTCATAATAAGAGCTGCGGTGGTGAGTAATTTAGAAGATATGAAACTAAAAGCGGATTTATTGTTAAAGTATATGAAAAAGAATCATTACGACTTTTTAGAATATTCAAAAGATTTAAAACTCGAAGAGAAATTAAAAGAAGAGATTGAAATTATTAATATGGTAAAAAGGGCTTTAATAGAAAATAGAGTTGTACCTGTATTTCAAAAAATTTTAAAAGATAACGAGACTTATTATGAAGCTCTCGTTAGAATAAAAGAAGGAAATACTTTAATTTCTCCTTATATATTTTTGGAAGTGATTAAATACACTGATTATTATTATGATTTAACGAAAACCATGATAGAAAAAACTTTTAAAATTTTTAGCAAAAGAGACGAAAAAGTTTCTATTAATTTATCTTATTCCGATATAAAAAACGAAAATATGGTTGAGTTTATAAAAGAAAAAATTGAAGAATACGGTATGAAAGGAAGGGTTATTTTTGAAATTTTAGAAGATGAGCATGTAGAAGATTTTGATATGTTAAAAGATTTTATTAAAAAAGTTAAGGGATGGGATATAAAAATAGCACTTGATGATTTTGGAAGCGGATATTCCAATTTCTTTTATTTAACGGAGATTAAACCTGATATTATAAAAATTGATGGAAGTTTAATTAAGGATATTGATAAAAACGAAAAACTTTATATTATCTCAAAATATATTCACCAGTTTGCAAAAGAGATAGGATGTGATACTATTGCTGAGTTTGTAGAAGATGAAAAAGTTTATCAAAAAGTAAAAGAAATTGGAGTTGATGGCGTTCAGGGATATTTTATAGAGAAACCTAAGGTAATTGAATGAAAGCTTTTGTTCTAAAAAAAATAGCCGAATTTTTAAAAACTCATAAATTTGTAAAAAGAGCATTTAGAGTTGATGAAAATATTATTTTTATGCAATTTGACGAAGATAAGGTTTATTTTGATTTAACTAAAGGAAGCGGAGATATTTATATAAATATTGATTATCCTCTTGTTAGAAAATTTAAAGCTCCTTTTGATATTATGCTTGAGAGAAAATTTACAAAGTCAAAAGTTTTTGATGTAGGGGCTTTTGAGAGAATACTTGAAATTGATGTTATGTGTTTTAATAAATTTAAGGAAGAAAAAGTTACGATTAGATTTGAATTTACAGGTAGATATACGAATGCTATTATTTTAGATGAAAATAGAGTAGTTTTAGAAGCTTTAAGGCATATTGGAGAAAATTTATCAAGTAGGATTGTAAAGCCAGGGATTAAATTAGAAGAATTGCCTTCTATTGAGATAAAAGAAAAAGAATTTGAAATTAAAGATTTAGTAAAATACACTCAAGAAGTTTTTAATAAAAAATATCAAACCCGTTTAAATCAAAAAAAGGCTTCTATTCTCTCAAAAATTGACAAAAAAATTAAAGAAATTAAAAATAAATTGGATAAACTCGAAAATAAAGAAAAACTTTTGGAAAAATCGTTATTGTATAAAAAATACGCTGATGTAGCCATGGCTAATTTATATCAAATAACACCTTATATGAAAGAATTAAAAACTTTTGATTTTGAAGGGAATAAAATAACTATTCCTGTGCCAAAACTTAAAAATATAAATGAAATTGGAAATTATTATTACAAACTTTCTAAAAAAGCAAAAAGAAAAGCCGAAAATCTAGATATTGAAAAAAAATTTTTGGAAAATCAACTTAAGTTTTTAAAAAACTACAAGAGACTTGTAGAAAATGCTAAAAACATTAGCGAACTTAAAACTTACGAACCTCCAAAAAAAGATAAAAAAGAAGATGAAAATATCGCAAAGTTTTATTATGATGATTATTTAATTTTAGTTGGAAAAAATGAAAAGGGAAATGTAAAGTTACTAAAAGAAGCAAATTCAAACGATTTGTGGCTTCATATAAAAAATTTGCCGGGAGCTCATGTGATTGTAAAGAATAATAAACTTTCTTTAAGTGACGATATAATAAAAAAGGCGGCAAAATTAGCCATAGCTTTTAGCGGAAAAGAAGAAGGCGAAGTTGACTATACTAAAAGGAAGTTTGTAAAAATTAAAGAAGGAGCTAAGGTAGAATATGGAAAATATGGAACTGTTAAGGTGAAAATATGATGATTCATAATATAACCTGGATTAATCAAAATTCTCATATTCCTTCTGTTGTTATGGCAGATTATGTAGGAAGGGAATTTGTAAGTAAAGAAATTCAAAAAGTAATTAACGAAGAAAAAGAAAGAAAAATAGAAGAAATTAGACCTGTTGAAGAGATTGAAAAGATATTGGCGGATGAAGACGAAAAAGAGCAAGTTGAAAAAGAAGCTCAAAAACATATTGATATAAAGGTTTAAAATGAAAGAGAGAATAATAACAAGTATAGTTTTGTTGATAATTTTATTAGTTGTTGGGTTGGTAGATAATGTGTATTTAACGGGACTTTTAATTTCCATAATTTCTATTTTGGCTATGTTTGAAGCTAAAAATCTTTTTAGGGTTGAAGATAGCGTTTTTTATTTTTTGTCGCTACTTTCAATTTTGTCTATTTTTATAAATCCTTTGTTTATTGGGGTAGTAGGGGTTTTGGGAGTTTCTGGATACGTTGCTTTTTATCAAAAGGAAATTAATTTAATTTCGATTGCTATTTATCCGTTTTTGCCTTTGATGGTTTTATTTGAACTTTATTTAAAAACCTCTATGAATATGATTTTTTATTTAATTTTGGTTGTAGCTTTGACGGATTCTTTTGCTTATTTAATCGGAAAAAACTTTAAAGGGCAGTTTTTTAAAAAACCTTTTTCTCCAACATCTCCTAATAAATCTTGGGAAGGGGTAATAGGAGGGGTATTGATAGGAAGTGTGACTGGAGCGTTTGTTGGAATGATGTTTTTTAATTTTTTAGAATCTTTATTTATATCTTTTGCGCTTAGTTTATCAAGCGTATTTGGAGATTTATTTGAAAGTTTTTTAAAAAGAAGGGCTGGAGTAAAAGATAGCGGAAATATTTTACCGGGACATGGAGGGATTTTAGATAGAATAGATGGGTATTTATTTAGTGCTCCTTTACTTTTTTCAATAGTTATTGCAATAGGGTATGGATGTTAGTATTAGGCTCTACCGGAAGTATAGGTGTAAATACGCTTGAAATTGCAAAAAGGTTTGGTTTTGAGATAGAGGCGCTGGTTGCAGGAAATAATTATGAGCTTCTTAACCGCCAGATAAAAGAATTTAAGCCTAAATTTGTAGCCGTTAAAGATAAGCAAACTGCTCAAAAAGTAAATTTTGATAAGGTATATGTAGGAATTGATGGAATAGTTGAAATTTTGGAAAAATCAAAATCTAAAATGGTTGTAAATGCATTAGTTGGTGAAGCTGGACTTATTCCTACTTTAAAAGCGCAGGAACTTAATAAAAAAATAGCTCTTGCAAATAAAGAATCCCTTGTAATTGCTGGAAAATTTATCGATTCTTCAAAAATAACCCCTATTGATAGCGAACATTTTGGACTTTGGTATCTTTTAAATGGGAAAAAAGAGTTTAAAAAACTTTACATAACGGCAAGTGGAGGCGCTTTAAGAGAGTGGCCCGTTGATAAGTTAAAAGATGCAACTCTTGAAGATGTGCTAAAACATCCAAACTGGTCAATGGGTGTAAAAATAACTATCGATTCGGCTACAATGGTAAATAAACTTTTTGAACTTTTAGAAGCCAGATGGCTTTTTAACACTTCCAATGTGGATGCTTTTATTGAAACAAAATCTATAATCCATGCATTTATAGAATGGATAGATGGTTCTACCACCGCACATATTAGCAGAACTGATATGAAACTTCCTATTGCTTTTGCCCTTTTGGGAGATGTGAATGAAAATATTTTAAAACCTGTAAATCTTTTGGAAATTGGAAGTCTTGAATTTAGGAAAATAGATGCAAGTAGATATCCCGTATGGGAGATAAAAGAGAGTCTTTTAAACAATCCCGATATGGGGATTGTTGTAAATACGGCAAATGAGGTTGCTATTGAAAAGTTTATAAAAAGAGAAATAGGCTTTTTAGATATAAGTAGACAGATTTTAAAGACTTTTAAAGAGTTTGAGGGTGTTAAAATTAACGATTTAAATGATGTTTTTGAAATAAAAAAAGAAGTTTTAAGGTTTTTAAATGGAATTTGATAAGCTGTGGAGTGTTATTAAACAAGAACTTCCGTGCCGTATTAAACTCAAAAAAGGTTTAAGTGTTTTTGCGCTTAACCGTTCGAAATTTGAAGGCTGGTTGAAAGTTGAAATATGTGATGTTTTATTTGAATATTCAAAAAATTTAAGAGTAGAAGAAGGGTTTGTTGATATTTTGTTTGAAGAGTGGTTTATAGAACTCAAAACGGTAAATACGAGTTATCGGTTTAATGAAATTGAAAACAAAACAAAACCTATAACAAAGAATATAGAAAGTATCGAAAAAGACATTATGAAGCTCAGTAAAAAAGAGGGCAAAAAAGCAGTTTTATTCGTCGTTTTTCCTTTGGATGAAAGAAAGGAATGGAATTATCATATTTCAAAAATCAAGGAAAAATGCAAGATTTTAAAAGAAGAACCGTTTGAGTTTTTTAATTCGATAAAAGCAAAATTATATATGGGGCTTGTGGAATGAGAGTTATACTTTTTGATCTTGATGGAACGCTTATAGATTCTACCGAGGCTATTCTTTACGGGTTTAGGAAAACGTTTGAGAAATTTGGAAAAAAACCTCCAAAAGATGAGGATGTAAAAAAACTTATAGGTCTTCCTCTTGATATTATGTTTAGTAATCTTGGAATAGAAAAAAAAGTTGAAGAATTTGTACAGACATATAAAAGTATTTACAAAGTAATTTCAAAAGATATGACCGTTTTGCTTCCAAATGCTAAAGAAGCGATACTTTTGGCAAAATCTTTTGCCAGATTAGGAATAGTTACTACTAAAACGGGAATATATTCAAAAGAACTTCTTGCGTATTTTGGAATTATGAAATATTTTGATGTTTTAATAGGAAGAGAAGATGTAACAAATCCAAAACCTCATCCAGAACCAATATTAAAAGCTATTTATAGGTTAAAAGCAAATAAAGAGTCTACTTTCATGATAGGAGATACTTGTTTAGATATGATAAGTGCAAAGGAAGCTGGAGTTATTGGGATTGGCGTTGAGTTTGAATATGATAAAAAGTTACACGAATGTGCTAAAATAGTAAAAAAAGATGTTTTAGAAGCTGTGAAGTTTATTAACGCTTTTTCTAACAGCAAATAAATTACAAAAAGTTACATTAAAGTCAAAAAGTAGGAAAGAAAAATTTAAATAAAAGGAAAATTATGCTATATTAAGATTACCAAAGTATTTTTAAAAAAATAATAAAGGATAAGGATGTTACAAATTAGATGGCACTCTCGTGCGGGACAAGGTGCGGTAACAGGAGCTAAAGCTTTAGCGGATGTTATGGCAAGAACTGGAAAATATGTTCAAGCTTATTCTGTTTATGGTGCTGAAAAAAGAGGTGCACCAATGACGGCATACGATAAAATTGATGATAAACCAATACTTGATCATTCAAAATGGATGAGACCTGATTATGTTTTAGTAATTGACCCATCTTTGGTATTTCAAGAGGAAATAGTAAATAATACAACTGATGATACGGTATTTATAGTAACTACTCATATGGATAAAGAAGATTTGTTAAATGTAGCTAAACATCTTCAAGGGAAAAAAGTATATGTAATCGATGCTATTAAAATTTCTCAAGAAGAAATTGGAAGAGCAATTCCAAATACTCCTATGCTTGGAGCTTTTGTAAAAATTAGCGGTATTATTCCTTTTGAAGATTTTTTGGTATCTATTAAAGATATTCTTTCTAAATTTCCTCAAAAAATTATTGATGGGAATTTAAGGGCGATTAAAAGAGCTTATGAAGAAGTAAAGTAAGGAGAAATTATGGCTACACCAAAAGAAATGTTGACTACTTGGGATAAAGTTCAATTTGCAGCTATTCTTCCTGCGTTTGAAGATCTAGAACATAAAAAAAGAAGCAAATTTCATTCATATAATTATTCTGTAGCGGATTGGAGAGTTGAAAAACCAGTATTTAATAGAGAACTTTGCATAGATTGCGATTTTTGTTGGGTAAGTTGTCCTGATAGTTGTTTTATGGTGGAAGAAGTAGTAAATAAAAGAGGTAAAAAACAAGCAAAAATTGTGGGAATTAATTATAATTTATGTAAAGGTTGCGGAGTTTGCGTTGATGTTTGTCCAACGCCTATTAAATCGCTTTTAATGTTTCCTGAATATGTTGATACTGAAGAAGCGTTAAAACAATGGCCTAAAAAAGATTAAAGGAAGACAATGGCACAAAAGTATGAATTGAAACAAAGAGAAGTTTGGGATGGAAATTTAGCGGCGGCTCATGCTTTACGCCAAGCTCAAGTAGATGTTGTTGCGGCTTATCCTATTACTCCATCGACGCCTATAGTTCAAAACTATGCTCAATTTTTAGCTGATGGGTATGTAGATGGTGAATTTGTAATGGTTGAATCTGAACATTCGGCAATGAGTGCTTGTGTTGGAGCGGCAGCGGCTGGTGGAAGAGTAGCGACGGCTACATCAAGTCAGGGTTATGCTTTGATGGTAGAAGTTTTATATCAAGCAAGTGGTATGAGACTTCCAATTGTTATGACAGTTGTAAATAGAGCGTTAGCGTCTCCTCTTAATATTCACGGAGATCATTCTGATCTTTATCTTGGAAGAGATGCTGGGTGGATTCATTTAATTGCAAACAATCCTCAAGAAGCATATGATTTAACTTTATGTGCGTTTAGAATTGGAGAGGATGAGAGAGTACGCCTTCCGGTTACTACTAACCAAGATGGATTTTTAGTATCTCATACAGCTCAAGTAGTTGAACCACTTAGCGATGAGGAAGCTTATAAGTTTGTTGGAGATTATAAACCTAAATATCCTATGCTTGATACTAAAAATCCTGTAACGTATGGTGCTCAAACCGAAGAAGAGTGGCATTTTGAACATAAGGTAAATCAACATAAAGCTTTAATGGAAAGTTTTCCTGTAATTGAAGAAGTATTTAGCGAGTTTGAAAAACTAACGGGCAGAAAATACAATTTGGTAGAAACTTACAAACTTGACGATGCGGATATTGCGTTAGTGCTTATGGGAAGTGCGTTTGAGACGGCTATGCTTGCCGTTGATAAAGCAAGAGAAGAAGGAATTAAAGTAGGGCTTCTTATGCCAAGAGTGTTTAGACCGTTCCCATATAACGAAATTGCTAAAAAACTTAAAAACGTAAAAGCTGTTGCGGCACTTGATAGAAGTGCTCCTATGGGAACTACTGGTGCTTTATTTAACGAAGTATCAGCAGCTTTAATGGCAAATGGACAAAGCGCTATTATGACAAATTATATTTACGGGCTTGGTGGAAGAGATACGACGGTTGAGCATATTTTAGAAGTAATTAAAGAAACAAATGAAAATAAAAAAGCTAATAAAAGAGTTACGCCTCTTCAAGGATTTATAAATCTTAGAGGTCCAAAACTTTCTTTTAATTAAGGAGACGGAATGAAAAATATTACTAATTTAAAAGAATTTGCTTGTACTCCTGATAGATTCCAGGGAGGTCATAGACTCTGTCCTGGATGTGCTCATAGTATGATAGTTAGAGAAGTAGTTAACGCAACTGATGATGATTTGGTTATTTCAACGGCTACAGGATGTTTGGAAGTTTGTAGTGCGATTTATCCATATACTTCTTGGGATGTAAGCTGGATTCATATTGGATTTGAAAACGCAGCTGCCGCTATTAGCGGAGCTGAAGCAATGTATAAAGCTTTAAGTAAAAAAAATAAACTTTATAATCCAGATAAAAGAGTTAAATTTGTAGCATTTGGTGGAGATGGTGGAACTTATGATATTGGTTTTCAATCTTTATCGGGTGCAGTTGAGAGAGGTCATGACTTTTTATATGTATGTTTAGATAATGAAAATTACGCAAATACTGGTGGTCAAAGAAGTAGTTCTACTCCCCTTGGAGCTCATACTACGACTACGCCAAGAGGTAGGGTTTCTTATGGTGAGAAGCAAAGAAAAAAAGATTTAACTATGATTATGGCAGCTCACGGATGTCCTTATGTGGCAACCGCAATTCCAAGTACTAAACATTGGAAAGATTTAGCAGTAAAAGCCGCTAAAGCAATTGAGACGGTTGGACCTACTTTTATTAATGCTTTAAGTCCTTGTACAACCGAATGGAAATTTAAACCGGAAGAAACAACAGAAATTGCTGATTTAGCAGTTGAAACTTGTGCGTTTCCTCTTTATGAGATTGAAGATGGACGTAAATTAAGAATTACTTATAGACCAAAAGTAAAACTTCCAATTGAAGAATATTTATCAAGACAAGGAAGATTTTCTCATTTGTTTAAACCAGAAAACAAATGGATTATTGCTGAATGGCAAAAACAAGTAGATGAGTATTGGGATTATTTACAAAGAAGAGAAGAGGCTGGAGTTTAAGCCTCTTTATTTATTTTTTTTAAACTAATGGTGTCTGTCACTATATAATGTAGAAAGATCAAAATGAATTTAAATCCATTTTTTTCTTTTTAGCCAAATGAAAATACCAAGAGCAATTGAAATATTTATTATCCAAACCATTAAATATCCGTATTTCCACTCAAGTTCTGGCATATATTTAAAATTCATTCCGTAATTTCCAACGACGAATGTTAAAGGTAAAAAGATTAATGAAATAGCGGCAAGGCGTTGCATGGCTTTGTTCATGCGGGTTGATAATATACCCATGTGAAGATTTAAAAGATATCCAGTTCTATCAAGTAAAGTTCTTGATTCATCTATTAGATATTTTAAATGCTCATTTAAATCTATGAATTCGTATTTTAGTTCTTTTCTAATGGTAGGAGGAAATCTATTATAAGCTTTATTTATTACGTCTTTTTCTTGAACGGTAACTTTTGCAATTCTATTTAAAGTTCTTCTTGCATAGTATATGTCTTTTTGAAGTTCGTCTTCTTCGATAGTTTCTCTAAAAATATTATCTTCTAAATCTTCTAAAGCTTCGTCTATTACATCGATTATGAGTATCGTATTATCAATTAGAATATCGGCGATTAGATATGTTACATATTCAAAATTTTGATTTGAATATCTTTTTTCGAATTTTCTTGCAAGTTCAGTAATAATTTCTTTTTCTTCGGCTAATACGAAAAATTTGTCTTTAGTGATAATAATGACTACATTATTGTCATCATATAGTAAATGTTCTTCTTCGTCGAATTTAATATATTTAAGGATTATTAATTTAAAATTTTCGGTTTCCTCGTAAGTAATTGATTGATCTTCACTTTGAATATCTTCTATGAAACTTTCTGGAAAACCATTATTAAGAAGCCACTCTATTATTTCTTTTTTATGAACGGTAGAAAAGATTATTTGTTTTTGATTGTTGTTTAAAGAGATGTTTTCGTGTTTTTCTAAAGAGTTGGTAAATATAAACATATCACCTCCTTTTGGAGGTTGCAGGGGCTAAAAATTTAAAAAAATTTATAGCCTCTACAACCTAAAATTTATTTTCAAATTATAACGAAAAAAAGGAAAAAAGTTAAAGATTTATACTATTTTCCCATATTCCATGAAGGTTACAGCCTTCTTTTGTCGTTAATTTTTTAGCACCATTAAGGTTTACTTTAAATGCGGCATATCCTATTGTTTTTTCCGGCTCAAAACTTATCGACTAATTTTGTCTTTATAAAGTTCGATAAAGTCTATCCAATAGTAGAAGTGCTAGGATGAATTATTCTTTTGTACCTATCACTTCAATGAAAATATATTCTTAAAAAAATCATCCAAGGATGGCGATTTTTTCTTTTTCTACATTACATACGTTTTTAATTTTTGAAGGGTCAAGTTTTAATTTTTCGTTATCCATAATAACTATTTCTTTATCTAAGATATGTTTTGCAACTTTTTTAGCAGCATTTAATGAATGCATATAACAACTTCCACACTGATAAATATTTGCTTCTGGAATTTCGTTTGTATCTAAAATATTTTGCATTGATTTTTTAAATGCGTTTAACACTTCTTCGTCTTTAGGTTCTCCTATTACGCTCATATAAAATCCGGTTCTACAACCCATTGGAGAAATGTCTATTATTTCGTAATTTGGTAGATTTTCTCTCATATATCCAGCAAATAAATGTTCAAGCGTATGCATTGCTTTTTCACTGATGATTTCTTTGTTTGGTTTTGCAAATCTAAGATCATATACTGTAATTGTATCTCCTTTTGGAGTTTTCATTTTTTTTGCTACTCTAATTCCTGGAGCTGGCATATTTACGTGATCTACTAAAAAACTATCAAGCATTGGCATAATTTCTCCTTTTTAGGTGTATTTTATCAAAATAAATATAACGAAACTAATTATAAAAAAAGGAATCGAATATTTATGAAATTGTAAATAAATTTTTGAATCTTTGTAAAATCTCAATGCAATGAGGTTTGCCATTGACGAAATTAAAGTTCCATTTCCTGCGATATTTACTCCATATGCTATGTCTAGATATTTGTGAGAAAATTGAGCAATAAAAATAGTAGCTGGAACATTTGAGATTATTTGAGATAAAGCTGTAGATAAAAAAAAGATTTCTTTAGAATTGAGATTTGAAATTAAAGAGGAGATAGGTTGACTTTTTCCTAAAATTTTAAAGTCTATAAACATCAATATAAAAGTTGCTATAAGAAAATAATCGATTTGTCTAAAAATTTTTCTATTAAAAACTAAGTAAAAAGTTGTGATAATTATAAACGCATAAAAACTTTTGTGTAAGTTAAAAAGTACTAAAAAAATGATCATTAACGCTATGGATAAGTAGAAATTTTTTGGAGATGGAGTTATTTCTTTTTCGATGATTTTTATTTTTTTTGAGGGAAACGAAAAATAAATAAAAATTAATAAAATAATTGTTAATTCTAAAAAAAGAGGTAACATTTTATAACTAAACTCTAAAAAAGATGTGTTCATTAAATGAAAAAGGTATATATTTTGCGGATTTCCAATTGGAGTTAGTAAAGATCCGCTATTTACGGCTATTGCTTCAAAAATAAGAAGTTTTGAGATATCGTTTTTTATAAAGTTTTTTAGAGCTAAAATAAGCGGTATTAATATAAATAGCGCTATGTCATTTGTTAAAAACATGGATAAAAAAAGAGCAAAAAATACAAAAGTTAAAGCTAATTTTCTTTCGGTATTTGTTTTTAATAAAATTTTTTTTGCAATTATTTCAAGGTAGTGTGTTTCTTTAATAGCAGTGGTTAAAATCATTAGGGAAAAAAGTGTAAAAATGGTAGGGTAATCTATATATGTTAAATATTCTTTTATGTTTGAGGGTTTAAACAATATTAAAAACAATGCTAAAAATATAAAAAATAAAAATTCTTTTTGCAAAAATTTCATGCGAAATTATATCCTAATTTGATATAAAATATTGTTTGATTTTTCCTTTTAAGAAGGAATTAATAAGAAAAAGGTTGTGGTTTTATATTAAATTATGTAAAATTTCATTTCAGTTCTCACCTCTTCATTCCTTGGAAGGGTTGCAGGCTATAGCCTGTTAAGGAAGAGGGAGGCTAAACCCAAAAAACAAAAAAATATAAACAAGGAGCTTAAATGGCATGTAATGTGACTATGAAAGATTTACTTGAGTGTGGTGTTCATTTTGGTCATCAAAGAAGAAGATGGAATCCAAAAATGAAAAAATATATTTTTGGAGTTAGAAAAAATATTTATATTATCGATCTTCAAAAAACTCTTAGACATCTTAAATATGCTTGTAATGTAGTAAGAGATGCAGCAGCAGAAGGAAAAACTATTCTTTTTGTTGGAACTAAAAAACAAGCGGTTGATGCAATTAAAGAACATGCTGAGAGAGCTGGAATGCCTTATGTAAATCACAGATGGCTTGGAGGAATGCTAACTAACTTTAAAACTATTCAAAAATCAATTAGAAAACTTGAAATTATCGAAAAAATGCAAGAGAGTGGGCAAGTAAACTTGCTTACTAAAAAAGAAAGACTTATTCTTGAGAGAAGAAGAGCAAAACTTGAAAAAGTACTTGGCGGTATTAGACATATGAAAAAATTGCCTGATATGCTATTTATTATAGATACCGTAAAAGAAAAAATTGCAGTGGCAGAAGCTAATAGACTTGGTATTCCAATTGTTGCGCCTGTTGATACTAACTGCGATCCTGATTTAATTGATTATCCAATTCCGGCAAACGATGATGCGATTAGAAGTGTAAACTTGTTGTGTAAAACAATTGCTGATGCGATTATTGAAGGTAAAGAAATGGCTGAGAGCGCTGGTGAGGGTGAGCCTGTAAGCGAAGAAGAAATAAATCAAGAAATTAAAGAAGTAAAAGAAGAAGCGGCAAACGAGAATAAAAGCGAGGAAGAGATTAAAGAAGAAATAGAAGAAATTAAAAAAGAGGAGGCGTAAATGGGAGCAATTACTGCAGCAATGGTAAAAGCGCTTAGAGAAAAAACTGGCGCTGGAATGATGGATTGTAAAAAAGCATTGGTTGAAGCAAATGGAGATGAAGAAAAAGCGATTGAAATTTTAAGAAAAAAAGGTCTTGCAAAAGCGGCTAAAAAAGCTGATAGAAACGCTGCTGAAGGAAGAGTTGAGGTATATATTTCTCCAGATTACAAACTTGGAACTATGGCTGAAGTTAACTGTGAAACTGATTTTGTTGCAAAAACTGATGAATTTATTGAATTTACAAAAGAAATCGTAAGAACTATTGCAACAAACGATATTGCTGATGTAGATTCTTTAATGAAAACTCCTTTTGGAAATTCTACTTTTGAAGAAGAGCTTAAAGTTAAAATTGCAAAAATTGGAGAAAATATAGTTGTTAGAAGAATTGCTTCAATTAAAGCGCCAGAAAACGGTATTGTAAATGGATATGTTCATGCTGGAGGAAGAGTTGGAGTATTGGTAGCCGCTGCTTGCGATAAACCTGAAACTTGTGAAGCAATAAAAGATGTTTTAAGAGATATTGCAATGCATATTGCAGCGATGAAACCTCTTTATTTAAATCCAGAAAGCGTTCCAGCAGATGTGATTGAAAAAGAAAAAGAAATTGCAAGAGAACAATTGTTAAAAGAAGGAAAACCTGAAAACGTAATCGATAAAATAATTCCAGGTAAAATAAAAAAATATTATCAAGAAGTATGTTTAACTGAGCAAGAATACGTAAAAGCTGAGAAAAAAGAAAGCGTTGCAGAAGCGTTAAGTAAAGCTGCAAAAGCGGCTGGAGGAAGTGCAAAACTTGTTGATTTTATTAGATTTGAAGTGGGCGAAGGACTTGTTAAAAACGCTTGCAATATGGCTGATGAGGTAGCTAAGGCTCTTAGTTAACTTCTTTTCTTCTTATCTTTTTCTTCTCTTTATAATTTTTTCTTATAATTGTTGAAAGTAGTTATTAATTTTGTTTTAATATAAGGGTCAATGTTTTTTTAAGGAGAAAGGATGAAAATTTCCATTGACCCTGTTACGAGAATTGAAGGACATTTAAAAGTTGAAACCTTTATTGAAGGAAATAAGGTTGTAGATGCCAAAGCTCATGCCGATATGTATAGAGGAATCGAAAAAGCTTTAATTGGATATGATTATTTAGCTGCAATTCAGATTACTCAAAGAGCTTGTGGATGTTGTCCTTATGCTCACGCAGAAGCGGCGGCTTTGGCTATTGAAGATGCTTTGGATATTGAGCTTAATAAAAATGGAAAGCTTTTGAGAAATTTGATTATTGCAGGGTATAAAGTTAACGATTATGTTTTGCATTTTTATACTTTAAGCTCTCTTGATTTTATAGATGTTACGGCTATTTTAAACTACAAGGGAAATAGTGATAAATTAAATCAATTTAAAGAGGTAGTAAAAAGAGAACTTCAATCAAAATCTATTTTTCCTTCTCCAATTTTTACAAATCGGTATAAAGGAAATTATTTAGAGTTAAAAGAACTAAATATTGCTTTAATTAATCACTATTTAGAACACTTTGAATTTCTAAGAAAATCAAATGAGCTTGTTAGAATTTTTGGTAGTAAAGCTCCTCATATGGTAAGTATTGAGGCGGGTGGAGTTACTACAAAGCCTACTCCTGAGAGAGTTTTAAAATATATTGAGCTTTTAAAAGAGGTAAAAAAATTTGTAGAGGAAAAATATATTCCAGATGTTTTGATTGTTGGAAGTCATTTTAAAGAGTATTTTAAAATTGGAAAGGGAGTTAATAATTTTTTGAGTGTTAATACGATTTTGGATTTAGATGGGAATTATCTGTTTTGGGATGGGTTTAGTAAAGATTTTAATATTCCTGAAAAGGTTGATCCAAACGAAATAATTGAGTATCAGGATTATTCTTATTACAAAAGAGATGGAGCATATAAACCTCTTGAATTACAAGAACTTTTGCCTTTAAGTTTAGAAGAATTTAAACAAAACAAAAAGAAATATTCATGGTCAAAAGCTCCAAGATATAAAGATGAAGTTGTAGAAGTTGGACCTGCTGCCGTGGTGATAAATAATTATTTAAGAGGGAATAAAAAAGTAGTCGATCTTGTTGATAAATTTAATAAAATGCTTGGAATTACGATAAAAGATTACAATTCGGTTATGGGTAGACATTTAAGCAGAGCTATTCTTTCAAAAATAATTGTAGAAAAACTTGAAGAGTGGATAAATTTAGTAGATATTGATGAATTAGGATTTATTCAGTTAAAAAATGTTCCAAATAATGTAAGAGGAATTGGGCTAACGGAAGCTACGAGAGGAGTTTTGGCTCATTTTACTGATATAGGGGAAAATGGTTTTATTAGAAATTACGATATGGTTGTTCCTACTACTTGGAATATTTCTCCTCTTGATGGAAAGAATCGTCATGGAGCACTTGAAGAGATGTTAATTGGAACAAAAGTTAAAGATCCTAAAAATCCAATTGAAATAGCGAGAATAATAAGAAGTATAGATCCTTGCCTTGCTTGTAGTGTCCATTAAGGAGGGGAAAATGAATAGAAGGGAATTTTTAAAAAAAGTATATGATTTTTTGGTAATGAGTTATCTTGGAAGTTTGATAACTTTTGAAGAACTTGATGCTTTGGAAAAAAGTATAAATAAACCTACTATTGTTTGGTTACATGCTCAAAGTTGCGATGGTTGTTCTACCTCTTTATTAGAAGGCGAAATTCCTTTTGAAGATATTTTGTTTAAATTTGCAAATATTGCTTTTCATCCTACTATTATGGCGGCGACTGGGGAAGAAGCATTGAAGCAATTGATTGAAGCGAAGGATGTAGGGGATTTTATTTTAGTTGTTGAAGGAGGAATTCCAGTTGCCATGCCTCATGCTTGTATTTTTGGGGATAGATTTATTACTGATTGGATTATAGATCTTGCTAAAAAAGCAGATGTAGTAATAGCAGCTGGAACTTGTAGTAGTTTTACTGGAATTTGTGCGATGGATGGAATGTATACGGGAGATGTTAGTTTAAAAAGATTTTTACGAGATAACAATATTGAAACGCCGGTAGTTAATCTTCCAACTTGTCCAATGAAGCCTCATCATTTTTTATATGTATTTTTTTATTTTTTAAAAACCAAAAAACTTCCGCCTCTTGATAAAGAAAATAGACCTAAAGAAATTTTTGGAGAGACGGTTCATGATAGATGTATTTATTATCATGATTATCAAGAGAAAATCTTTGCTAAGAAAATAGGAGATAGAGGTTGTTTATTTAAACTTGGTTGTCAAGGACCTGTAACTTATAACGATTGTGAAAAAAGTAGTTTTAGATATGATAAATACAATTGTATAAAATCAGGGCATCCTTGTATTGGATGTGGAAGTGAAAATTTTCCAAGGAAAATAATGTTTAAAAGATATGATGATGAAAGAGAAATAAAAAAATATAAAGATTTTAAAAGGATTTTGTAATGATGGATTTAATAAAATCAAAAATCTTTTTTAAAATTGTTGTAATTCCTGCAATTATAATATCAATAGTTTTGATAGGAGCTTTTGTTTATTTGGTGTTATTTACTAATGACATGTTGAATACTCAAATAACTAATAAATTAAATGGTATTATAAAAACTTATGAAACTTTTTCTAGGGATTCTATTGAAAAAGGTCAAAGACAAACTTTTCGAGGTGTACTTGATAATACAAAAAATATTCCCGGTGTTGTTGGTGTTTATGCTTATAGTAGAGAAAAATTAATGCTTTATAAGGATCATACAAAAACTGTAGGGCTTCCTTTTGTAAAAAAAGATGGAAAATTTTACAATCCTAATTTGAAATATTATGAAAAAACGAATGGGCTTTGGATGAGACCAGATTGGTGGTATGTCGATTTGAAAGATTCTGTTGTTGGATGTAAATATAAAAAAGAAGGAAATTGTGCCAAATGTCATTATGCTTTGCCAAATATTAATTTTAATAAAGATGGATTTGGCAAATTAAAACTTGATAAACATATGTTTTTAGTTGGATATAAAATTCCTGTTCAAAGTGATTGCATAAAATGTCATACTCATTGGAAGCTTGGAGAGAGTGCTGGTTATTTAGTAGTTAAAGTTGATGTTACTCCTGAAAGTAAAAAAATTGAAGCTTTAATTAATAAAGTTAAAATTTTTGTGTTTGTATTGTTTTTGATTGGTATTTTGGTGTTTGGTTTTATTGTATTTGAAGTTGGTAAATTAAGAAGCGGTTTAGTAAAATTAAGAGATATTACACAAGATTTGGCAGAAGGTGAGGGTGATTTAACAAAAAGGGTAAATATTACTTCAAAAGATGAATCTGGAGAAATTGCTAATAATTTAAATAAATTTATTGAAAAAATTCAAAATATTGTGGATGATTTGAAACATTCCGTAAATAATTCTATTTCTATTTCAAAAGAGCTTGAAAAGGCAATAAAAACAACTGAGGGTGTAATTGAAGAACAAGGAAAGTTAATTAATAAAAATAATTTGTTAACTTCTGAGATAAAAAAAGAGATAGATGAAACTACTTTAAATATTCAAAAAGCCTCAAAAGATATAGAAACGACTCAAAAAGTTTTAGATGAAATGGTAGGTAAATTGAATAAAGTTATTGAAAAGATTCAATCCGAAGCTCAAGAAGAACTTGAACTTTTAAATAAAGCAACTGCTTTGGCTGAAAGATCTAGTGAAATAAGAGATGTTTTAAATATTATTAAAGAAATTTCGGATCAAACTTCACTTCTTGCTCTTAATGCAGCAATTGAAGCGGCAAGAGCAGGAGAGCATGGAAGAGGATTTGCCGTTGTAGCGGAAGAAGTTAAAAAATTGGCCGAAAAAACTCAAAAAAGTTTAAATGATATCGATGCCGTTATTAATTTGATTGTTCAGGATATTTTGGATATTGAAGAAAAAATAAAACACAATGCGGAAAGTTCGAAAGAAATTCTTGAAGTTTCAACTGAGTTGGCTCAAAAATCTCAAGAGAGTATGAAAAAACTTTATGAAACTATAAAAGCTACGAAAGAAGTTGAAAAGTCTTCTTATAAAGTTTTAGATGAAACTAAAGAACTTGCTTCCTTATCTACTTCAATGACAAAAGAATCTAACGTTTCAAAAGAAGTAGGAGAAAAAATTCAAAAAGTTTCGAATAATTTGATTGCTCTTATAAATAGATTAAAAGAAATTACTTCTAAATTTAAAACTTAAATTTATTAAGAGCTTCTTGAAGCTCTTTTATTATTTTTATGTCTGGAATTTTTTCTTTTTTTATTTTTTTTAAATTTTTAAAAGCTATTTTATATATTCCATCTTCGTCAAAATATCCGCTTGAACCTTTTAGGTTGTGTAGAGCTTTGTAGATTTCTTCTTTGTTTTGTTCTTTAATGGCTTTTTCTAAAGTATTGATTGATTCTTGAGTATTTTTTATAAAAATATCTACTAAATTTTTAGCCTCTTCATAAGAAAAATCGAATTTTTTTACAATTTTGGTTATGATGTTTTTAGCGGTTGGAATGTATTTTTTTAATATATTTTGTAGTTGGGTAATATTTATTGGTTTTGTAATAATATCATCCATCGTTTCTAGAATTTTTTCTTTTTCTTCTGGTAGAATATGAGCTGTAAGAGCAATAATTGGAATGTTTTTTTTCTTTTTTATTTGTTTTGAAGCTTTTATTCCGTTTAGTTTTGGCATATTAACATCCATTAAAAGTAGTTTATAGTCGTTATTTAAGGCTTTATCTATAGCTTCTTGACCATTTTTTGCAATATCTACAAATAATCCTAATTTTTGAAGTATTTCTTTGAATAAATGAATGTTAAATTCATTATCTTCGACTAGTAAAACTTTTTCATTTTTAAAAATTATTTTTTCTTCTTGTTTTTTTTCTAAATTATAAAGTTTATAATAAAGTTCGTATAAATAGTTTGGAGTTTTTTCTATTACAATATCTGCTGGAGGAGTTGTAGATATTGTTAAATTTCCATTTTTTGTATCTATTTCAAATTGTTCTAAAAATTTTGCTATTTCTTTTTCGTTTGTTTTTACGCTATTTATTTTTTCTTTTAATCTTTTTTTGTTGCATTCTTTAAGTGGCAATTTAAAGTAAAATTCACTTCCTTTATTTATTTTGCTTTTGATTTTTAGTTTTCCTCCCATAAGTTCTATTAATTTTTTTGTAATTGGAAGTCCAAGTCCCGTTCCTTGGTATTGGTCTTTTTTATCACTTTGAATATAAGCTTTAAAGATATCGTCGATTTTATTTTTTGGAATGCCTTTTCCCGTATCTATTATTCTAAAAGTTAAATCTCTTTCCAAAATTACTTTTACTTCTCCTTTGTTTGTAAATTTTATTGCGTTGTTTATTAAATTTGTTAAAATTTGGGTGAGTCTTAATTCGTCGAACTTAAAACATTCTTTTGAAGTTTTTATTTCGAGTAAAAAATTTAAATCTTTTTTTTCAGCTAAAGGTTTTAAAGTATTAAAAACTTTGATAATTGTTAGGTATAGATTATTTGGTTCTATGTTTAATTCTAGTTTGTTTGCTTCTATTTTCGAAAAATCTAAAATCGTATTTAAGATATTTAGCATTGTATTTGAGGATTCTTTAATGATGTTTAAATATTTTTTTTGTTTTTCGTTTAAATTGGTTTGTTCTAACAGTTCGGTATATCCTATAATTGAGGTTAGGGGAGTTCTAAGTTCGTGCGAAATGTTTGCTAAAAATTGAGTTTTTAATTTTTGAGATTCTTCTGCTTTTTGTCTTGCTATTTCTAATTCTGTAATGTCGTTGAGAGTGAGAATCGAATATTGATTTTTAGAGAGCTTGAATGTGCTAATGAATAAAAGAAAATATTTTTTTTGATTTTTGCTTTCTAAGCAAACTTTGATAGGTTTTTTTAGAGGTTTGTTGAAATCTATCTTATGAATGCAATCTTTTAGCAAAAGATTTTTAAATTTATATTTTTCTCTAAATTCTTTTATGTTTTTGAGATTAAAAAATTTTAAGAAGGCTTTGTTTGCAAGAAATGGTTTGTTGTTTTTTCTAATTAAAATCATATTATTGGTATTATTTAAAGTATGGGCGAATAAAGCTTTTTCTTGAGCAAGTTTTTTTCTTGTTTCTATAAGTTTTGTAATGTCTTGTTTGATAGAAATAAAAGAGACTATTTTATCTTTCTCTTTTATAGGAGCTATAACGCTATATACATAGTAAGCTTTTGCATCTTTTCTTTTGTTTTTTAAAATTCCTTCCCAAGTTTTTCCCTTTAATATGGTTTGCCACATATTTTCGAAAACTTTTTTGGAAACGTCTGGATGTCTTATTATACTGTGAGGTTTTCCGATTAATTCTTCTTTAGAATATCCGCTTATTTCTTCAAATTTTTTGTTTACATATGTTATTATTCCATTAGGATCGGTTATCGAGATTATAAAAGAGTTGTTGATGATATCAAAAAATTGTGGTAGAAATTTTTTTTTCAAAAAAATCCTTTTTATTTAAATTATACCAAAAAGGTTTACATGTTAAAAGCAATTAATTTAGCGCATAAATTTGATTATTTGTTGTTTGAAAGTGTTGACTTAGAGGTAAAACCAAAAGAAAAAATAGCAATCGTTGGGAGTAGCGGAAGCGGGAAGTCTACTCTTTTGCATATTCTTTCAACTTTTTTAAAACCAAATAGAGGAGAAGTTTTTATAGATGAGAGAAATATTTATTCTTTAAGCGAGGAAGAGTTAATTAAAATAAGAAGAGAAAAAATTGGAATAGTTTTTCAATTTCATTATCTTTTTAGTACTTTTAGCGCGTATGAAAATTTAAAAGTAGCGGCTCTTCTTAGCAATAAAAAAATAGATTTTAAATTGTTAAAAAGACTTAAAATAGAAAATGTAATTTATCAAAACGTTCAAACTCTCTCTGGAGGACAACAGCAAAGAGTAAGTATAGCAAGAGTTTTGAGTAAAAAGCCAAAAATTATTTTTGCTGATGAGCCTACTGGAAATCTTGATATGGAGAACGCTTTGGAAGTGATTGAGGTTATGTTTGAATATTGTGAAAAAAACAATGCTTCTTTAATTACCGTAACTCATGATATTGAAATAGCAAAAAAATTTGATAAAGTTTACGAATTAAAAAACAAAAGGTTAAATTTTTGGAGTTAATTGAATTTTTAACGCCGGTAAATGTAGTTACTTTTTTGTTATTATTTATCAGGATAAGTGCTTTGTTTTCTTTTTTGCCTTTTTTTAATTATATGAATATTCCAGTGGTTGCTAAGGCCGCTTTTAGTTTTTGGTTAACTATTTTATTTTTTCCGATTGTGCCAAAAGTTAATTTTGAAATTAATCTTATTAATTTAATTTTAGCTATTTTTAACGAGGTTGCTTTTGGTTTTTTTGTGGGAATGGCTCTTAATTTAATGTTTGATGTCTTGAAATATGGAGCCGAACAAATAAGCTTTGTAATGGGTTTTACAATGGCAAATGTAATCGATCCAAATTTTGGAGGGCAATCTACTATAGTTGCTCAATTTTTTATTTGGGTAGCGATTTTAATTTTTCTCTCTTTTGGGGGCGATCATTTGGAGATTTTATTAATTAGCGATATAATGAAAAAGTTGCCTTTTGGAGCGTTTTTTAATTACCATAGCGTATATGAATATTTTTTGGTTTATATGAAAAAATATTTTTTATTGGGAGTTGGTTTTGCTTTTCCAATTTTAGCGATTTCTCTTATGGCTGATATAATTTTTGCTATGATTATGAAAACGATGCCTCAATTTAATCTGCTTGTTGTGGGATTTCCTATAAAAATTTTCGTTTCTTTTCTTGTTTTAATGGCGATTTTGGGTAGTATGATGGTAATGTTTTCAAATGAATTAAAAGAAGCTTTTAGAGCCGTTTTAGCTTTTGTTTGAAAATCTATAAGGAACTGAGAGTAGTTTTATTTTTTTAAAGAACTCTATAAATTTATCAATTAGTTTTTTGTCTTTTTCTATTAAGATGTATTCGTAATTTTTAAAAAAAGCGCTTACTGAATAATTAGCGCTTCCAATGATTAGATATTTATTGTCTACGATGCTCATTTTTATGTGCATTTTCGCTTTTTTTCCGTTTTTATAGTTTTTTCCACTTAAGAGATATACTTTGATATTTTTAATTGCCGCTAAATTTGGAATGACGCTATAGCGATATTTTGCTTCTTTTTTATCTGCTATGATTTCTATTTGCGCGCCGTTTTTTGCCGCAATTTTTAAAGCTTTTGCTAATTTTTTATTTGTAAAGGTATAAATTATCATTTTAATGTTTTTAGCGTGAGAGAATAAATTATAAAGTCTTTTTTGAGCAATTTCTCCTTCCATTGGCATAAAGTAAACTTCTTGGGCAAAAAGAATTGCTCCTATTAGGATAAGGAGTATTTTTTTCAAATTTGCTCCTTTTTTAATATAATTATATAAAAAAACAAGGCGGGAGATGAGAGTTTTACTAATTAGCGAAAACGTGACTATTCAAAAACTTTTTAAATTAGCGGCTGAAAAAAGAGGCGATGAAATAGAAATAGGCGGTAAAGATTATTTGCCAGAAGGTGAGTTTGACGTTGTTTTCGTAGATAACGAAATATTAGATGAAGAATTGTTAAATAATTTAAAATCGACCTTTAATAATGCTAAGTTTGTATTGATTTTAGGAAAAAATGAAGAGAAAAAAGATGGATTTGATGAATATTTAATAAAACCTTTTTTACCTACGGATTTGATTGCTCTGCTTGATAATATATTAAATTCTCCTTCTCAAGAAAATTTTTCAGACGATTTTGATATTGAGGATTTAGATAGTTTGGATATAGATAATGAGGCTTCAGATGATTTTGATATAGGGGATATTGACGATGTGTTTGTAGATGATGAAGAGTTAAATACTGAAAGTTTGGATGATGATATTGAAGAAGATGTGGAAGTAAACGCAGATGAACTAATAAAAGA
>Ga0256836_1000205_pt1 | contig 35563 bp, 40 predicted proteins | sample 4561380metaG_FD_185974 | JGI IMG/M metagenome (GOLD analysis project Ga0256836, IMG submission 185974) | Hydrothermal vent microbial communities from Guaymas Basin, Mexico - 4561-380 | ecosystem: Environmental > Aquatic > Marine > Hydrothermal vents | place: Mexico: Guaymas Basin | collected...
AGGTTCAGAGGGTTAATTGAAGGTATTTTCGGGGGAGATTAAGCAGGATGTTGGAAGTTATGAGAGAACGAAAAGCTTCCGTATAGCTCAATTGTTTGTTTTAGCGAAATTTATCCTCTTTAATCTGGGGGTTCTCTTTTTGGTGTGGTGGATTTTTCAAACAGCCTCCTTCCCCGTTGTGAACTTTTTACAATTTGTTTACAATTTAAGTTACCTATAAAGACTGGAGGTACTATGTTCAGAGGTGGAAATATAAACCAGCTTATGAAAATGGCTAAGCAGCTACAACAGCAAGCTGCAAAACTGAAAGAGGAGATTGAGAGCAGGGAGTTTGTAGGAACTGCCGGCGGTGGGGCTGTAAAGGTTGTTGCAAAAGGTTCAGGAGAAATAGTCTCGGTTGAAATCTCTCCAGACCTTTTAAACCCTGAAGAGAAGGAGATGGTTCAGGATTTAATAGTAGTTGCAGCCAATCAGGCCCTCAAAGAGGGTAGGGAGACTCTAGCTAAGGAGATGGAGAGGTTAACGGGTGGCCTTGGAATAGACCTTGGAGGTCTGTTTTGATATACCCTGAGAACCTTGAACTCTTAATTGAGTACCTTTCAGAGGTTCCGGGAATTAGTGAGAGGGCAGCTGAAAGGGCTGTTCTCCTACTCTCAAAACTTCCAGAGGAGAGGAAGAGGGTTGTTATAAATGCCCTTAGGGAGCTTGAAGAGGTTACACCTTGTCCTGAGTGTGGTCTTCCCTCCTCTTCAGGTCAACTTTGTAGGATCTGCAGTGATGAGGAGAGGGATAGGAAAGTAGTTTGTGTAGTTGAACAGCCAAGGGATGCCCTTTCAATAGAGAAGTTAGGTGAGTTTAACGGACTTTACCACGTCTTGGGAGGGGTCATCTCCCCTTTAGAGGATGTATCTCCTGAAGACCTCAATATAGAAAAGCTCTTTTCAAGAATTAAGGAAAGGGGTATAGAAAGCGTAATAATTGCTCTTAATCCAACAGTTGAGGGGGAAGCGACTTCAAAGTTTCTCCTTGATAGGCTGTCAAAGATGGGTGTGAAGGTTTACAGGATAGGATACGGAATCCCCTACGGAGGAACTATTGACGCTTCAGATGAGCTTACGCTCAGGAAAGCCTTTGAGGATAAGAAACTCATATCTGGAGGAGAGTAATGATAGAAATTAGATGGCACGCCCGTGGAGGTCAGGGTGCTGTTACGGCATCAAAGATGTTGGCTTCTGCTGTAATTAGGGAAGGTAAGTATGCCCAAAGTAACCCAGATTACGGAGCTGAGAGGAGTGGAGCTCCGCTAAGGGCTTACAACAGGGTGTCTGAAGAACCTATAACACTTCACTGTATGGTCATCAACCCTGATATAGTTGTAGTAGTTGACCCAACTCTCCTTAAGGCAGTTCCCTTCCTAGAAGGAACTGATGAGAGTGCAACTTTAATTATCAACACTGATAAGACGCCTAGTGAGATAAGGGAGAAGTACGGCATTCAGGGAAGGAAGATCTACACGGTAGATGCTACAAAGATCGCTATGGAGGAGCTTAAGAGACCTCTAATGAACGTTCCCATGCTTGGAGCTCTGGTTAAGGTTCTTGGCAGTATTGTAAAGGTTGAAACGGTTGAGGAGGAAATTAAAAAGACCTTTGGTAAGAAACTCTCTGAAAATGCCCTTAATGCAAACGTAAGGGCTCTATACAGAGCTTACGAGGAGGTACAGTCAGAATGAACGGGAAGAGCTGGAGAGAAATGCCAATAGGTGCAGTAATACCAGAACCTGGTTCAAGTGAGAAGTACAATACTGGAGAGTGGAGGGCCTGGAGGCCTGTATTTGAGGCTGAAAAGTGCGTTAACTGTATGATCTGCTGGGTGTTCTGTCCCGATTCGTGCATCTTAGTTAAAGAAGAGAAGATGGTAGGAGTTGATTACGACCACTGTAAAGGGTGCGGAATCTGTGCCCATGAGTGTCCTACAAATGCCCTTGAGATGAAACCAGAATACCTGTTCCGTGAGGAGGACTAACTATGAGGCCTGAGCTTATAAAAGAGGTTACCTACGTTCCCTATTCGGGAAACATGGCAGCTGCAGAGGCTATGAGGCAGATTAACCCTGACGTTGTAGCTGCCTACCCTATTACTCCCCAAACTGAGCTTATGCAGTTCTTTGCAGATTTCGTTGCAAACGGTCTCGTTGATACGGAGTACATTCCCGTTGAGAGTGAGCACTCTGCTATGTCTGCCTGTGTAGGTGCTGCTGCGGCCGGTAGCAGGGCTATGACGGCTACTGCAGGTCCTGGACTTGCCTACATGTGGGAAGTTCTCGGAATAGCTTCAGGAATGAGGTTGCCGATAGTTATGACGGTCGTTAACAGAGCTCTCTCTGCTCCCATTAACATTCACGGAGACCAGTCGGATATGATGGGAGCAAGGGATCAAGGTTGGATTATGCTCTTTTCAGAGAATGCAGAGGAGCAGTACGACAACTTAGTACAGGCCTTTAAGATTGCCGAGGATGAGAGAACCCGCCTTCCAGTTATGGTAGGAATGGACGGTTTCGTTATCTCCCATGCAATAGAGAGAGTTAGGCTCCTTCCAGATAAGGCAGTTGAGGAATTTGTGGGAGAGCCCAAGGTTATGTTCCCACTTCTTGACGTAGATAACCCTGTAACTCACGGCCCCGTTGCTATGACCGACTCCTACATGGAGTTTAAGCGTCAGCAGAGAGAAGCCATGATGGAGGCCTACAAGGTTATAAGGGAAGTAGGCCAGCAGTTTGAAGAGGCCTTTGGAAGGAAGTATGAACACATTGAGACCTACATGATTGATGATGCAGACTACGTTCTAATTATTATAGGTTCAACTGCTGGAACTGCTAAGTACGTGATTAAGAAGTTAAGAGAAGAGAAAGGAATAAAGGTAGGTTTAATCAAGATAAGAACTTATAGGCCGTTCCCTTACTACGACGTTATGGATGCACTGGAAGCCTCAAACGCTAAGGCTGTTGGTGTTTTTGATAGAGCGGAGACTTTCGGTGCAGTTGGAGGGCCTCTCTACAGCGATGTAGCAACAGCTATGTACTTGAGGGGTAAAACTTACCCTATCGTGAGCTTTATATACGGACTCGGTGGAAGGGATACAAACGTTCACCATATTGAAGAAGCCATTGATAAGGTAATGGCAAAGGCAGCTGGGAAAGAAGTTCCACTTATAAACTACCTTAACCTTAACGAGTAATGGAGGAAATAATGGCTCAAGTAAAACCTTCAGAGATAAAGCTTCCGCCTTTAAAGAAGTTAACGAACTACCCTGAAAAGTTGGCTCCCGGTCACAGGCTATGTGCAGGTTGTGGAGCTTCAATTATCATTAGGCAGATGTACATGGTTGCAAATGCCCTAGGTTACGAGCTTATCTGGGCAAATGCAACAGGCTGTGTTGAAGTTTGTACGACGATTTACCCTTACACTTCTTGGAAGTCCCCTTGGATACACAACGCTTTTGAGAACGCTGCAGCGACTATTTCAGGAGTGGAAGCAGCTTATAAAGCTTTAAAGAAAAAGGGCAGACTCCCTTCAGATAAGAAAGTTAAGTTTATAGCCCTCGGTGGAGATGGTGGAACCTACGACATAGGTTTTCAGTCCCTTTCTGGGGCCCTAGAGAGAGGGCATGACTTTGTTTACGTTTGCTACGACAACGAAGCTTACATGAACACCGGAATTCAGCGTTCTTCTGCTACTCCAAAGTACGCAAATACGACAACTCAGCCGGTAGGTTCAGAGAGTTTAGGTAAGCCACAGCATAAGAAGTGGCTTCCTGAAGTTGCTGCTGCCCATGGAATTCCTTACGTTGCTCAGGTTTCTCCTTCCCACTGGAAAGACCTTATGGAGAAGTTTAAAAAGGCCCTTTTAACAGAAGGTCCTGCTTTCATTAACGCCTTTTCAGTCTGTCCAAGGGGTTGGAGGAGTAAAGAAGAGGAAGGAATAAAAATCTCAAAGCTTGCGGTTGAGACGAACTATTGGCCCCTTTTTGAAGTTGAGAACGGTAAGTGGAGAATAACCCATAAGCCTAAGAATCCTAAGCCTATCGAAGAGTACCTTAAGCTTCAGGGAAGGTTTAAGCATTTGTTCAAACCAGAAAATCAGGATAAAATTAGAGAACTGCAGGAGGAAGTTAATAGGCGCTGGGAGTGGCTTAACAAGATGGAAGAACTCACTAATAGGGAAGGGTAATGTTAAGTTTAAGACCAGAAGAGAACGAGAAATTAAAGGAGCTACTTACAAAGCTCAATAATGAGAGTAAGGCTAAAATAGTTCTCCTTATTGATAAGTCTGGACAGTTAATAAGCCGGAGTGATTCTCCGGCTTTTTCTTCAGATGATGTAACTTTTGCCTCTTTGACCGCAGGGAACGTTGCTGCTTCAGAGGCCCTTTCAAAGCTCCTAGGAGATAAGAACTTAAGTCACATGTTTACTGAGACTGAGGAAGAAGGAATTTACATGATATTGATTGCTGATAAGTACATATTAGTTTCAATTTTTGATAAGAAGGTCTCTAACTTAGGTATTGTAAGAATCAAGATAAAGAAGTATTATTCTAAGTTGGAGAGAATTCTAAGGGAGATAGAAAAGAGAGCTAAGGAGGAAAGTTCTATTCCTGCGGAAGTCGATGTGGAAGATATAGACCTAGATACTATCTTTAAGTAGGAGCATGGATGCCGTTTATAAATTTTGCTACTAAAGAAATTGACTGTAAAATTGTTTATTACGGTCCGGGACTGTCGGGAAAGACGACCAATATAAAGTGGATTTACGATCACATAAAACCTGAAAATAAGGGTGAAATGATAACTCTTGCTACTGAAACAGAGAGAACTCTCTTCTTTGATTTCGTTCCCATTGAGGTTTCAAACGTTAGAGGATTTAAAGTAAGGTTCCATCTATATACGACTCCAGGGCAGATTATCTATCAGGCGAGCAGGAAATTGATTTTAAAGGGGGTTGATGGCATAGTTTTTGTTGCTGATTCTCAAGAGGAGAGACACGATGCAAATTTAGATACTCTTGATGATATGCTTGAAAACTTGAAGGATTACGAAATTAATATTGAAGAGCTGCCTCTTGTCTTCCAGTACAACAAGAGAGACCTTCCTAACATTTTACCTGTTGAAAAGCTGCGGGCAGACCTTAATAGATGGGGCAGACCTGACTTTGAAGCAATTGCTACAAAAGGGGTGGGTGTTCTTGAAACCTTTAAAGAAATAACAAGACAGGTTTTGAAGAAAATAAAGTCGTGAAAGAGGAAATCCTAAAAGTTCTAAGAAGTTCACTAGAGGAGTTTTACCCTTTACTTTTAAAATCTTTTAATTTAAAACTTCAAAACTTTGGAGATTCAATTGAGACCTGTGCAATTTTAAACGCAAAGAGCGGTAAGTGTCCTTCAGACTGTAAGTTCTGCGCTCAGTCTTCAAAGTTTAAGATACCTATAAAGACCTATCCTCTTCTAGATGAAAAGGAACTCTACTCTAGAGCGAAAGAGGTTTTTAGTCTTGGAATAAGCAGGTTTAGCTTTGTAATAAGCGGTATTTTTCCAACTAAAGAAGATTTAAGGATTTTAGGACGCGTTATTGAGAAATTAAAGGGAGAAAGTAGTAGCTTTAAGATATGTGCTTCCCTTGGCCAAATTGGTAAAGAGGAGTTGAGGTTCTTAAAAGAGTGTGGACTTGACCGTTATCACCACAACCTTGAAACGTCCCGAGAGTTCTACCCAAGGATATCTACAGTTCAGAGGTGGGAGGACAGGTTAAAGACAGTTCTAAGGGCAAAAGAAGTCGGACTTTCGGTTTGTTGTGGCGGGATTTTTGGTTTGGGAGAGGGAGAGGATGATGTCGTTTCTTTAATAGAGACTTTAAAGGACATCAACGTTGACTCTGTTCCTGTAAATTTCCTCCATCCAATTAAGGGGACTCCTCTAGAAAACGCTAATTACCTTACACCTTTAAAGTGTTTAAAGATTTTGGTTGCTTTAAGGTTTGCCCTTCCTAAAGCTCAAATAAGGGTTTGTGGTGGGAGGGAGTTTAACTTAAGAGAGCTCCAGCCTCTGGCTCTACTCGTTGTTGATTCTCTGATGGTGGGCAACTACCTTACAACGAAGGGAAGGGGTCTAAAAGACGATGCTCAGTTAATTAGGGATATGGGATTTAGGAGTATTTTAAGGTTATGATTTTCCTGTTAAAGAAAGTTAACATAAACTCCTTTGTTATTTCGGGTCTTTTATAATTTTGCCTTCGTAATTCCTAAGGATTATAGGATGAGAAATGAAGGTTATTTACCCTTTCCAGGATTTGTTAAGGACTCAATTACGGGCTTTAAAGAGTAGATTGGTATTACCTTTTTTTTGAATTTTCCTCAAATGGCGGGCCCGGGAGGATTCGAACCTCCGACCTACGGATTAGAAGTCCGTTGCTCTATCCAGCTGAGCTACGGGCCCTTGGGAAATTTAGGAGGGATGTAAAATGGTCGGGGCAGCCCGATTTGAACGGGCGACCTCGTGCTCCCAAGGCACGCGCTCTAACCAAGCTGAGCTATGCCCCGAACCTGACGCTGAAAAATTTAGGACAATATTTGGAGTTTGGCAAGGGGGAGGTAAAAATTGGAAGTAAAGAATAGGATTTTTAACTGGTTAAGCGAGCTTAAAGAGAAAGGGATACCTGTTGAGGTTATAGGTTTTTACCAGGAGCTCCCAGTAAGGGTAAAGACGAAACTCCTTGATTTTGATGAAAATTTCCTTCAGTGGGAATACAACCCTAAGCTTTACCTTACTGCTTCAGACGATGGTAAGTTCTTCTTTTACTTTAACGACCCTCTCTACAGGGAAAAGAGGCTTCTTGGTGCCGATGTTACTTACTACAGAAACTCTTTCATTGAGACTACTTTTCCTAAACCCTTTTCCGATCCTAGGTTTGGCAGACAAGTTGTTAGAGTTACTACGTCTGAAAAGCTTCCGGTAAAGTTCTTCCTCATTTCTGAAAGTGGGAAGAGGGTAGGTCTCCCAGTTAGGGATATTTCAGAGGAGGGAGTAGGGGTTATTGGGGAAAAGGGTTTTTTAAAGTTAGGAGAGCCTATAAAATCGGAGATAATCTTACCTAAAGGAAAGCTCCTTTTAGAAGGTAAAGTAGTTTCTTCAGAGCCGATGGGGGATAAGAACAGGTTTGGTATAAAGTTCTCAATTAGAGAGAGGGAGAAGAAGCTTTTAAGGGACTACGTTATGGCAAGGCAGAAGGAAATTTTAAATAAAATAAGGGATTTAGTGGAGTAGTTATGGTTAAGGAAACTTTAGAGGAGTTAAAGAGAGTTTGCCAAAGAGAGAGGGAACTTCTAATAAAGTTCCCTCAGGGAGATCCAGAGGAGTTCCTGTCCCTTCAGGAGGAAAAGAGGAAACTCTTAACGAAACTTTCCCAGTACGATTTAGAGGAGATTAAACCTTTTGAGGAGATTGTAAGGGAGATTAAGGAGATTCAGGAGTCTGTGAAGGCCCTTTTACTTAGCAACATTACCTTTTTAGAGGAGCTCTTTAAGGAACTTTTCCCTTCTTCGGGGGAAACTTACACTCCGTCAGGGAAGACTTCTTTCTTTAAGAGGAAAGTTTAAACTTAACAAACTTATCTCCGATAATGGTTGAAAAGGTTTGAGAGGTGGTGATGTCTCTCTTTGGAGCTTTCTCAATAGCAAGCCAGGCCCTGCTATCAAACAGAATTGCCATAAACTCTACGACGAAGAACATCAATAACTCCTACACTGAAGGTTACTCCAGGGAAGAACCTGTATTTGCCGATGTTCCCGGATCTGGAGTTTCAGTTGAGGAGCTCCGTAGGGTATTCAGCAGGGCTCTCTTTAAACAGTACGTAAGTGCTAATCAGGAGAAGGAGGCCTATTCTCAGGAAAGTACAATTCTCTCTCAGATAGAGTCGGTATTTAACGATGCAACTGGAAGTGGTTTTAGTGAAGCTTTAAACTCTTTCTTCTCCTCACTTCACGATGTAGCCCTTAACCCTGATGATATTGCAGCAAGGGAGAGCTTCTTGGGAGCTACACGAACCTTAGTAGGAAGAATAAGGCAGAGTTACAGTTCCTTAGAGGAGATAGGGGAAACTTACCACGGAAAACTACTTAATAGCGTTGACAGGCTCAATCAGCTTTTAAAAGAACTATCTCAGGTTAACAAGTTTATCCCTCTATCTAAAGGTTCTCCGACTTACAACCAGTACTTAGATCAGAGGGATAAGCTCGTAGAGGAGATAAGCTCTCTTATAGAGACGAAGGTTACTTTTAACGAAGATGGAACTGTTAACCTCCATACCGCCAAAGGTTTTGCTCTCGTCCTGAAAGATAGGGCCTTTAAGGTTTCGGTTAATAGGGACAGTAGTGGAATTCACTTAAAGGTTAACGGTAGTGACATCTCTTCTTCCTTAAAAAAGGGCTCAATAGGTGGAATTCTTTCCGGAATCGGTTTGGTTGAGGAGTGGAAGAGCAGGCTAAACAAGTTTACCTCAGTATTTGCCGAAAAGGTAAACCAGCAGCATAGGGCAGGCTATGACCTTTACGCTAACAAAGGAGGTGATCTTTTTACCTCAGATAACGGTCAGCCTGTAGATGCTTCAAATATCGTTTTAGCCTTTGACGATCCAAAGAAGTTAGCCGCTGCATCCTCTACTTCAAACTTGAATGCCGATAACGAAAACGTTAAAGCCCTTATAGCGCTCGGGCAGGAGAAGTTTTCTGACCTGAACGATTTGAGCTTTGGGGAGTTCTACGCAAGTGAGATAGTTTCAGCCCTCGGTTCTAAAGTTGCAAATGTGAAAAACCTTCACGAAAACAGCTCCTTAAGGTTTAACTCAGTTAAGGAGAAAGTAAAGGAGCTTTCTGGAGTCAACGTTGATGAAGAAATGATTAAACTTACTAAGTTTCAAAAGGCTTATCAGGCGGCAGCAAGGGTTGTGACGGTTTTCGACGAACTCCTTGAGACAGTCCTTGGAATGGTGAGGTAGTCATGAGGGTTTCAAGCGACCTTATCTATGACATCTTAGTTAAGTATGATAGGCAGAGGAACACTCAGCTTACGAGGAAGACGGAGGAGCTCTCCTCCGGAAAGTCCATACTAGCCCCCTCAGACAGTCCCGTTGACTTTGCCCGCTCCTTAAGGTTGAAGCGCTTTTCAGAGAGACTTGATAGGCTGAATAAGAACATAGATATTATCTCCTCTTTCCTAGATTCTGCAGAGTCAACGGTAAACTCTGCAATTAACGTCCTTCAGGAGGCCCGAGTAAAGTTTATACAGCTTTTAAACACCGGCACTATTACTCAGGATGATGCAAAGACCCTTGCCGATTACTTTGAGAGTCTAAAGAGTTACGTTATTAAACTTGGGAACGTGAAAGTCGGTGACTCTTACCTGTTTGGGGGAGTTAAAACTCAAACTCCTCCCTTTTCCTCTGATGGAACCTATCAGGGCTCAAATGAGGAGACGACAGTTCCAATTGCTCCTGGGGTTGAGCAGAATACGAACTTTAACGGCGAGAATTACTTTGCAGTTAATAAGGCTTCAAATAGAATTCTTGCAGTTGAGGTTCTGGATAAAGTCATTGAGATTATTCAGTCTGGCAATTTAGACGACCTCCATACTCAGGAGATATCGGTTGATCTTGGAGATGGAACTAAGAGTATGAAGCTCCTAGATGCTTTTGACGCTGCCCTATCAAGGATGATGGAGTACCGTTCAATTTTGGGGACTAAGCAAAAGGTTACTTCCGACCTAAAGGTTCAGAATGAATCAATGTCTCTGAGGTTAAGGGAGCTGAACTCTGAGTTAACAGATACAGACTACCCTAAAGCCATAGCAGAGTATGAAAAGGCTAAGACTGCATATCAGGCTCTCCTTGCGGCAATTTCAAACGTTCAGAACATCTCTATACTTAACTTTTTAAAGTAAAATACGTTTATGGCAATATTTAGCTGCTACGTTGACGTTGAGAGGTTTTTAGGGGAGCCCGTTAAGGAGCTTGCCCTCTTTTTAAGCTGTTTAAGGAGGGAGGATAGGCTCTCTGTAATATCCACAATTGCCCGATTCTTTCAAGAAGTTGATCACTTAAGTGAGTTCTACAGGTTCAAAAAGGAGAGGAAGGAAGAGTTCCTCTCTTCCCTTCCAATTCCTTCAGGTGAGAGGAAAGCTCTTTGGCACCTTATAGAGAACTTCTTCCTGAGGCAGTCTGAAAATTCCTCCGGAAAGCCTATTCCCCAGGATGACCTTATAGCCCTCAGGAAAGGTAGGTTGTTTGAAGAGCTCGTCTACTATCTGGGGCCGGTTGGTAAGGAGAAAGTTGAGCTTACGTCTATGCACTGTCAGCCTATGGTTAACAGGAAGAGGGTTGAGATTAGGTGCAGAAATAGGGTACTTTCAAATAAGAACCTTGACGTCGTATTCTGGGGAAGAGGTTACGTTGAAGGGTACGAGTGTAAGGGAAACGTCCAGTTCTTCCTTGAGCTTGGTTTAAGGGGTGGTGAGAGGGGGAGGAAGGTAAGGGAGAAGGTTATGTACCTTAATCAGCTTGGACGCTTCCTATCTTTCTTTTTCAGGGAGGTTAGAGTTTACCTTGCCAGCTTTGCTCCAGATGTGGACTTAAAAAGGTGCAGGGAGCTCGCCCTCCAGTATGTTCGTGAGTGTGGAAGGAGGGAGCTCCACTTTGAAATCATTACTGTTGAAGACTTTATTCGCTATCTTTAATGTTTACTCTCTCTTCGTAAGTTGGCTTTTGAACTTTGTAGAAAATCCCGATGGGAATCCTTACCTCTTCATCGTCCCTGTTGTAGTCCCACTCCCTTGCCTTTTCCATCGCCTTTTCAAAGTCTGTAAAGTCGTGTCCTTCATCTTCAAGCTTGTAGCAGTGTTTCCTGTAGAAAGGAAAAGTGTTAAAGAAGGAGACGCAGGGTTGAAGGACGTCTATGAAAGAGAAACCTCTGTGTTTTACGGCCTCTATAAAGAGCCATTTAAGGTGCTGGATGTCTCCTGAAAATCCCCTTGCAACAAAAGTTGCTCCTGCTGAGAGCATTAGGGCTATCGGGTTCATGGGGTCTTCCGGCGGGCCCTCAGGCGTTGACTTCCCTTTGAAGCGGGAAGGGGAGGTGGGGGTAAACTGGCCGGTTGTGAGGCTGTAAGACCTGTTATCGTGGACCACTGCAGTTATATCTACGTTCCTCTTTGCTGCGAAGATAAGGTGGGAAATTCCCTCTGCGTAGATATCTCCATCTCCTACAAAGCCAACGCACACGAGGTTACCGTTTATAAGCTTTGCTCCCTCCAGGTTACTTAGTGCCCTTCCGTGTATTGAGTAGAAGCTGTTTAGGTTTAGGTAGTCTGCTATTTTCCCGTGGCACCCTATTCCTGAAGCTACTACAAAGTTTTCAACCGGTATTTCGGAGGAGAGCTCCTTAACTGCCTCCTCAAAGGCCTTCAGTATTCCGAAGTTTCCACAGCCGGGACACCACGTATTCTCTGCGTAAGTTTTAAGCTCCATCTCTCCCTCCCAAGAACTCCTTTAGTTCTTCCTTAAATATGGGCCTTGTGTCGTACTTCCTGAACCTACTGTTTGCCTTTATTCCGTAAAGGTTAAGGAGTTTCTCAAACTGTCCCGATATTGAGAGCTCCACAACGGTTAGCTCTTTAGCCTTTCCTATTTCCTCCTTTAGCCTTTCAGAAGGGAAAGGTTCAAGGTAGTTCGGCTTTACGACCTTAAAGCCCAGCTCCTCTCCAACTTCACAGCAAACTCCCCAGTTCTCCCCCCAAGTTAGTATGACCCTGTCGGAACTTAAGTCTCCTCCTACCGATACAGATTCTTTGTCGTTCCTTACGAACTCTTCAACTGTTTTCCTCTTCCTCTCCCTCTTTTCCTTCATACGGTTAATTTCAACCGGGTCTTCCGTCGTTATTCCGAAGGGGTCGTGTTCGTAGCTGCTGAACTTAACAACTGCTCCCTTGGTTCCGGGAAACGCTAGGGGGGATACTCCATCGTCTGTTATTTCGTACCTCCTGTACTCCCCTTCTCCGTTCCACAGCTTTGGCTCCTCAACTAGCTTTTCCCTCTTTAGCTCTTGAGTGAAGAAGCTCTCTGCAACGTTCTTACTTGAAAGGATTATCACGGGAGTTTGAAACTTCCACGCTAGGTTCATTGCCTTCCTTGAGAAGAGGTAGCTCTCCTTCGCATCTGAAGGGGCAAGGACTATCCTGGGGAAGTCTCCGTGGCCTGCAAAGAGGGCAAAGAGTAGGTCTGACTGTTCAGTGTAGGTTGGAACGCCTGTTGAGGGAGCTCCCCTCTGGGCCTCGTATATAACAACTGGAGTTTCGCTCATTCCTGCAAGGCTTAAGGTCTCTGTCATAAGGGCAAAACCTCCACCGGAAGTTCCCGTCATTGCCCTTCCTCCGGCGTAGGCTGCCCCTAGAACCATGTTTATTGCTCCTATTTCGTTCTCAGGCTGAACGACCTTTACTCCAAGTTCCCTTTTGTGGGAAGCTAAGAAGTGTAGAACGGGGGAGGCCGGCGTCATCGGGTAGGCTATATAGATGTTTAGCCCTCCATCAACTGCCCCAAGGGCAATAGCTTCACTTCCAGATATGTAGTCTCCCTTTATCCCTTCAACTTCAACCAGTTCCTCTATTTCCTCTGCAATCTCGTACGCTTGAAGGAAGACCCTCTCGTTCTCCTGGTAGTCGGGAAGTTCCCTTAGGACGCTCAGTCCTTCTTCGTAAGGTATTTTGAAGGTCTTTAAGAGAGCTCCCAAGATGGCAGAGCTCCTCTTTACTCCTTTTGCCAGTTTCCTGAAGGGGACTTTAACGTTTCCCGGAAGTTCTGAGTCAACTATCCACTTTGTATTTTCCTTAGCGTTTTCTCTGTGCTTTTCCAAGCTCTTTGAGTCAAGGGCTACAATGTAGTCAACTTTCTTAACGGGAGCAAATACCTCCTCGTTTGAAAACCTTACTATTGAGAAGTTGTGCCCTCCCCTTATTAGGGAAGGGTAGTCGTGGTAGGTAAATACGCTGTAGCCAATGTTTGTTAAAACTCTTGAGAAGAGGTTGGCAGACTCTTTAACTCCTTCACCTGCTTCCCCCCCTATTAGAACTGAGAGCTCCATCTCTCCCTCCTGAATTTTTTTCTTTCCTTAAAAGCTTATCCTTATACATTCTATCATCGGCCAACTTTATTAAGTATTTCTGGATGTCTGAAATACTTTTATCTTCCCAATTTGGAACTTCATCTGGAAATAGGGCAATTCCGTAACTGAAGGAAACTTGGTACTCTTTAAAGTAGTCGTTGAACTCTTCCCTTATCCTTTCAAACCTCTCCTTTATGGACTCCTTAGTTATGTCAATTCCTTCAAAGAGAACTACAAACTCGTCTCCCCCGAACCGGGCAATAATGTCGGATTTCCTTATCTCCCTTTTAAAGAACTCTGCTATCTCTTTCAGTAGGATATCTCCCTTTTCATGGCCGAAGAGGTCGTTAACCTGTTTGAAGTTGTCAATGTCAATGAAGACTAGGGCAATTTTTTTTCCAAACTCCTTCTCTCTCTGAATTCTTAAGATGGAGGCTTTCAGGAAATCAAAGAAGAAGTACCTGTTGTAAAGGGAAGTTAAAGGGTCTTTAGTAGCTAAGTTGAAGAATTCCTTTGCCTGCTGCTCTTTTAACTGGAGTAAGGAGTCGTACTTCTCAGTTATTTCTTCAAGTAAGTTCCTTAATAGTTGAAGTAAAACTTTGTCTCTGGTCATTATTTCTCCCTGAGAGCAACGATTAACGACGTTTCATTGTAAAGCTTTACCTTTTTGAGGCCTCTATCAGGCCCTATTTCCCCGCAAGTGAAAAATCCAAAGAGGTGGGAGTTTAAAACGGAAGAGTAGATTTCCGGTTCCTTCTCGCTTTTATCGTCCAGGAGGAACTGGCGAGCCGTGCACGAAAAGTTAATTATTAAATCTACAATACTACCTATTTTCTCCTTAACTTCCTTAGCAACTCGTTTAGATTCCTCAAGCAGGTCCTCTGGGAAAGCAAAACTTAGCTTAAACCTCGTTCCCTCTTTTACCTCCCCGTGAACTTCCAGGTATTCATCGGTTAGTTTAGCCGGAGTTCTTATAGTGGCAACGTATCCCTCTTTGTCGTCAAGGATGTAGAGGGGAATAAACCAGAGGATTTTTTCTCTCTCTTCTATGCCCTTGAGGAGCTTTTTAAATAGGAGGGGAGCAGGCTTTTCATCAATTTCATAAATCTTTCTGTTTTTTGCTTTTGTGATTGTGTAGGTAACGCCGTAGGGCTTAAATCCTAAAGCTATGCCTATCTGGAATGAAAAGTTCTTCAGGGACAAAAAAATTCCGCCCCTATCAATTATTCCGTTTTTTGTGAAGACTTTAGGTTTTTCCCCTGAGGCTAAACCGCCTATTACGTTGTTTATTGGTCTGTACTTAAGCCCTTCAGAGAGGTAATTAACGAAGGAATCTACGCTTTCGTTGGTAGAACCAATAAATAGATGAATCCAGTTCTTTTTCTCGTTTATGAATGAAATAATATCTTTTAACGATTTTTTGTCTCTATAGTCTTGAACTTCTTTTAGTGAGAAATCCCCTGAGTTTGTAAAGTAGAGTGCACAGACCGTTACTCCCTGAACTAATGAGGAGTCTTTAAAGGCATCTAGTGCGTTAAAGGCAATGAAATTTTCAGTTTTAAAAGTCCTTTCTATACTTGGGATGACGTACTCTTCAGGATACTTGTCTGATACGGCAAGTATTAGGAAATCCGGTTCCTTTTTTAGCTTTTCCCTAATTTCTTCAAGTGCTAGGATAAGAGTGGGAGAAGTGCTTGATACAACGGATGTCTTCAAAACCCCTCCATAATTAGACGTTTACAATAAACAACATATCCTAAATTTATTTTACTACATCGTGGGAACTTAACGGTTCTTTGCTTTCCACAGGCTCTTTACGGCCCTTAAAGGTTCTCTAAATACTGGAACTGAATCCCTCTTCAGTATTTCAATTCCCAGTTTTACAGAGTGGCCTCCCATCAGACACGCAACTACCGGCCTTTTTGAAATTTCCCTAAACCTCACAATTTCGTGGGCTATCTGGGGGATGTCCGTCATTGACTGAGGGGTTACGATTACTAGGGAGAAGTCCCAACCTCCATACTTTGATAGGACGTTAAAGGCTTTTCTGTACCTATCTGAAGTTGCATCTCCTATTAAGTCAACAGGATTTATTTTGCTCCAGTTTGGAGGGAGGAAGGCTGAGAGTTCCTCTTTAACAGGCTCAATATCTGCAAGCTCAATTCCGAAAGTTTCTGCGTAATCCGACGCAAGGGTTCCCGGTCCTCCGGCGTTTGTTACTATCAGCAGTCTATTTCCCTCTATTCTTCCGTAAACCCTTAACAGCTGGCATACGTCAAATGCCTCCTCAAGGCACTCTGCAACTATTCCTCCTTTACTCTCAACGCAGTCTTTAAAGAGCTTGTAGTCTCCAGCCAAAGAGCCTGTGTGGGATGATGCAGCCCTCTTTCCAGCCTCTCCCCTTCCCGCCTTTATGAATACTGACGGTTTCCTTTTTAGGAAGTTGAGGAGCTCCCTTCCCAGCTCTACCCCTTCAACGTAGGCAAGTATGACCTTTGTCTTCTCTTTCCTCGTTGCAAGCTCAAAGGTTTCTGTTATCTCAATGTCTGACTGGTTTCCAAGGCTTATAATCTCTGAAAAGCCTATTTTCTCCTCGTTTGCCCTGTCAATTACGGCGGTTATTAGAGCTCCGCTCTGGGATAGGAAGGAGATATCTCCCGGGGGAGGGGTTACTGAGGAGAAAGATGCGTTCAGCCCGAGGGATGGAACTATGAAGCCTAGAGTGTTGGGTCCTAAAATTCTCATTCTGAAACTCTTTGCCTTTTCTACCAGTTCCCTTTCAAGCTCTGCTCTTCCGGCCTCTTTAAAGCCTGCCGTTATAACTACTGAGAGTTTGACTCCTTTCTTTCCACACTCTTCAACCACTTTAAGGGTAACTTCCGGAGGAACTGCTATTAAGGCACACTCAACCGGCGATGGAACGTCAAGTATAGAGGGGTAGCACTTAAAACCTAAAACTTCCTCATACTTTGGGTTTACAGGGAAGACTTTTCCCCTAAACCTTTCAAGGTTCCTTAATAGGGCGTAGCCCACCTTCTTGGGGTTCTTTGAAGCTCCTATTACTGCAATAGAGCTCGGCCTAAAGAGGTTTTCCGGAAGTTCTCTAAACTCCTTCCTCTTAGGTAGTGGAGATAGAAATCCTTTAGCGTCTGCGGGAGCTACCCTATCTTCAGAGATAAAGACGGGGTTAAGGTCAAGCTCCTCAATTTCGGGTTTTTTCCTGCAGAGCTCTTTAACCTTTTCTAAGAAATCAACGAAGAGTTCTAAGTTCCCTCTAAGTCCCCTGAATCCCCCTATCAGTTTTATGAGTTTTGTTTCCCTTAACTTCTTTAGAGTCTCTTCCCTATCGGCCGAGATAGGTATAAAGACGACGTCCTTAAAGAGCTCAACGAAGATTCCCCCGCTTCCCGCCCCTACAGTGTGGAGGAATGAAGGATCCCTTTTAACTCCAACGAAGGCTTCAATTCCTTTTAGCTCTTCAACTATTAAAAAGCCCTCGGCCTGGGGGAACTTCCTTGAGAGCTCCTCAATCTTCCCATTTAATTCTTCCTTTGAGTAGACCTTTAAAACTCCTCCAACTTCGCTTTTATGGTAGATTCTGCTTGAAACTACCTTTAGGTAGACCGGGAAAATCTCCCACTTTGGAGTTTCTCCCCTCTTTACGAAGAGGTACTTTGGGGTGGGGGCTCCAACCTCTTTAAGGAGTGAGTAGACCTCAGGCTCTGTAATGGGTTTTTTCTTTAAATCCACCTTTTCCTCTTAAAGTAGTAGATGAGGCTTACACTAATGAGGAGCATAAATAAGGATATCACAACTATTCCGTAGCTCTTTTGGGCAAGGGGCAGGTTCTCAACGTTCATTCCGTAGAAGGAGGATATGAACATTAGAGGCTCAAGGACGGCAACGAAGATCGTTAGGGTTTTCATAATCTCGTTAAGCTTAAAGGAGACTAGAGAGGAGAAGACGTTTAGGACGTTCTGGATGAACTCGTGAAGGGTTTCAGCCCTATCGTAGAGGATGCTTATCTCGTCAAGGAGGTCTCTAAAGTAGTGGACGTTTTCCGGGCTTGAGAACTTTCCACAGTAGGACATTCCCAGCTTAAATGAATCCCTTATCTGCTTTAGAGCTCTCCTTAGAGTCAATATTTCGTATGAAAGGTCGGAAATGTCCTCAAGGAGCTCTGGGTTTTGCTCCTTAAAGACTTTGGCTTCAATGTCGTCTGCCTGCTCTTCAAGTATATCCGTTACCTGTTTGAACTTTTCCGTTATTATGGATGATATTATCCAGAGGACCTTTTCCGTTCCCTCTTTGAAGGGCTCTTCCTCTAGGGATAGTTCTTTCTTTGCCTCCTCAAATAGCCTCCTGCTGCCTATTGTTACTATAAAGTCCTTTCCCCAGAATATACAGAGCTTCTTCTGCCTGCTTATTCCTCCGTCGTAGTATACCAGGAGGAAAAATATGTAACTGTCAAAGTTTTCAATCTTTGAGCGCTCCTCAGTCTTACAGTCCTCAATTGAGAGCTCATTAACTTTAAACTCTTTGCTTAGGAGCTCCTCAGCCTGTTCGTCAATTCTTCTAAGGTGTATCCAGATGGGTCTCTTCTTCAGGAAGGTGGGGTTTTCTATGAGGGCAGAAATAGGGGAGGTTACCGTTGTTAAGGTTTTGCCCGAAGGAACGACGAGCCAGGCTACGTTTTCCATTATAACTTCCTGTCAAAGAAGATGTTCTTTCCACTGACTGAGAGAGGTATTCCGTAACCCAGCTTTACCTTTTCAGGGACAAACCCTCCAAAGATTGCAGCTTTTCCGAAGGAGAACATAACTCTGTTGTCAATGTTGTTATCACTTGCGACTTTTACTGCTGAACCTATTGCAATTCCCAAATCTCCAACTGCATATGAACAGTAAGCCCCTGCCTTAACTGACCTTTCACAGTCTTCAAAACCGCAGAAACCGCAAAAAGGAACTCCTCTAGGTTTAACTTCCGTTCCTATAAATACCACTAAGAGGGAGTCCCTAACGTTCCTTGCATCCCTTATGAAGAAGGGAATTTCCCTTTCTTTTCCAATCTTTTCCATTAAATCTGCAACCCTTTCCTTTTCCTCACCTTCAAAAATTTTCGTGTATATGAGGTTTACGCCTTTCCCCTTAGGTGCCGTTATGGCGCTACAGCACATAAGTTCTGCCACGTTCTTTACTGCCCCGTAGTAAGGGAAGCTCATCACTCCTCCAGGGCCCTTTCAAGTTCTTTTATGGCTTTTTCAGGGTTAAGTCTGTGGGCTTTAAATACCTCTTCTAAGGGCTCGTCTTTGAAACCTTCACAGTAGACACACTCTTCTATTAGGCTGTAGAGCTTCTCTTTCAGTTGGGGGAACTTCTCCAGACACTCCCTAAGGGTCATCTGAAGGGTGGGCTTTTCCAACTTAACTACTCCTTTTTGTTTTAGGGGCCCAGGGGCCCCAGTTTTTTACATTGTGAGGTCAAGTATTCTTCCAGCCCTTTCAATGTCCTCACTTGAAGGCTTCCTTACGGCTGGGTCAACTTCCTTCATAATCCTAGCAAGGATGTAAAGGAGAGTTCCGACAATTTCAGGGAGTTTCTTCTCAAGCTCTGCCTCAAGTGGATACTTTAGAGGAGGTTTTGTTGCGAGGAAGTCAAGGATGTCTTGGAGTGGGAGCTCCTCTTCAAGGGCCTTAAACTTCTGGATTGACTCAAGGAAGCCCTTTGTAAGTGGAACGTCACACTCCCAAATTACCTCTCTGCCGTTGAACTTTGCGTTTCTTTCTCCTACGAGGAGGAGGTCGTAGAGTTTCTTCTCTACGATGTCTGTAATTTCCTTGGCCTTGTTCTTATCAATATCAAGGCCTGCCGCTTTCCTCATAAGGGCTTCTAGTTTGGCAAATCCGACTACTGCCATCTTCTCCCTCCTTTGGGTATTTTTTCTACTGCTTGAAATTTAAGTTTTCCAAAGCCTTATATCAACGCTATAATTTACCTACACTCTGAATTAAGAGGAGAAGCAATGGATAGAAAGGTTATAGAGAGCCACGTAACTTGGGAGGAGTACCAGAGGATAAAGGAGCTCCTTGGAAGGGAGCCAAACTTGGTTGAGCTTGGGATTTTCTCTGCAATGTGGTCTGAACACTGCTCTTACAAGTCTTCAAGGCCTCACTTAAAGAAGTTCCCGACTGAAGCTCCCTGGGTTGTTCAAGGTCCCGGTGAAAATGCCGGAATAATAATGGTTGATGAGGAGAAGGAGATATGTGCAGCCTTCAAGGTTGAGTCCCACAACCACCCCTCCTACATTGAGCCCTTCCACGGGGCTGCAACTGGAGTTGGGGGGATTCTGAGGGACGTCTTTACAATGGGAGCTCGCCCGGTTGCCTGTATGGACTCTCTGAGGTTTGGAGAACTCCACGACCCGAAGATGCGCTACGTTGCCAAGGGGGTCGTTTCAGGAATAAGCCACTACGGAAACTGCGTTGGAGTTCCAACTGTTGGAGGAGAGGTTTACTTTGATTCCTGTTATCAGACAAACCCCCTGGTAAACGCCTTTGCCCTTGGAATAGTTAGGAAGGATAAGATCTTCTACGCCAGGGCTGCAGGGGTTGGAAACCCCGTTATATACGTTGGAGCCAAGACGGGAAGGGATGGAATCCACGGGGCAACTATGGCCTCAGAGGAGTTTTCGTCAGAGGAGGAGGTTGAAAAGAAGGTAAACGTTCAGGTTGGCGACCCATTTATGGAGAAGTTGTTGATAGAGGCCTGCCTTGAGGCTATGGAGAAGGAAGGTATAGTTGCTATTCAGGACATGGGAGCGGCTGGATTAACTTCCTCTTCCGTTGAGATGGCCTCCCGAGGCGGGGTTGGGGTGGAGCTCTGGCTTGATAGAGTTCCTACTAGGGAAGAGGGAATGACTCCCTACGAGATAATGCTTTCAGAGTCCCAGGAGAGGATGCTGGTAGTTTGTGAGAAGGGGAAAGAAGAGGAGATAATGGAGGTCTTCCGCAAGTGGGACCTTGATGCCGTCGTTATAGGGGAGGTTATTTCTGAGCCTGTTTTAAGGCTTTATTGGCACGGTGATAAAGTTGCAGAGCTCCCTATAAAGGCCTTAACAGACGAGGCACCCGTTTACTACCGCCCCTTTAAAGTTCCTAAGTACATCCTTGAAAATGCTTCTTACGACCAGAGGGAGATTCCCGAGCCTGAAGATTACAACCAGGTGGTTAGGGAGCTCCTATCCTCACCGACAATTGCAAGTAAGAGGTGGATTTGGGAGCAGTACGACCACATGGTTCAGATAAACACTGTTGTCTATCCAGGTTCAGACGCAGCCCTTTTAAGGGTTAAGGGTAGTAAGAAGGGAATAGCTATAAGCTCAGACTGTAACTCAAGGTACTGTTACCTGAACCCTTACGAAGGAGGGAAGATAGCAGTTGCCGAGGCAGCGAGGAACGTTGCCTGTACCGGTGCCGTTCCCAGAGCTATAACCGACTGTCTCAACTTTGGAAGTCCAGAAGACCCTGAGATTATGTGGCAGTTTGTAAAGGCTACAGATGGAATGGCCGATGCCTGTAAAGTCCTTGAGACTCCAGTTGTCAGCGGAAACGTTAGCTTCTACAACGAGACGAAAACTGAAGATGGAAAGAGGGCAGTATACCCAACTCCTACGGTAGTGTGCGTTGGCGTTATTGATGACGTTGAGAAGAGGATGACCTCAGACTTTAAAGATGAGGGAGACTACATAATCCTCCTAGGGGAGAATACGGGTAACGTTTCAGGTTCAGAGTATCAGAAGTTGAGAACTGGAGGTATTAAGGGTAGGGGACAGTCGGTAGATCTAAGGTTTGAAAAGACCCTTCAGAAAGCCTTGATAGAGGCTATAAAGGAGGGGCTGATAAAACATGCCCACGACGTTAGTGAAGGCGGTATTGCTGTAAACCTCTTTGAGTCTGCTTTTCCACGGGAGCTCGGCTTTACCGTTGAATTTGACGACGATTTAAGGAGCGACTTCCTCCTCTTCGGAGAGGAGCAGAGTAGAGTTGTTGTTTCAACCTCTCCTGAGAATTTAGAAGAAGTTCTTAATTTCTTCAGAAAGAGAACCGTCCCTGCAAAGGTTATAGGAAGGGTTGGTGGAGAGGAAGGAGTTATTAAGCACAAGGGTAAAGAGCTTGTAAGGTTAAGTGTAAAAGAGGCAAAAGAGATCTATGAATCATCTTTGGAGAAGAAGTTATTAGGTGAGTGAGAGTTCTTTAGTTTCTGATAAGTTCTACTTAATTTACAGGGTCGGGAGGCTGACATTCTCGGTTGGCCTCCTCTTCCTCCTCCTTTCAATTTCCTCTGTCTCAAAGGCCTTTTTTGATAAGTACTCCTTTGGCGTTCTCGGTATTTACTCTCTAGTTAGCGCCTTTATTTTCTTCTTCTCCAAGAGGCCCCATCTCTTTGAATTCTTACTGGATGAGCTCTTCCTATTCCTTTTAGTATTTAAGGGAGCTTTTTCCTACACTTTCTTCTCCCTCTTCCTCTTCTTTCCCGTCTTCTTTTCAGAACTCTTTTTGGGCTCTCCCTACGGGTATACCGTTCTCTTTATTGGAGTTTTCCTTCAGTTTCTCTACTTTCAGATGGTCTACGGAGGCTTTGATTTCTTTGCTTTCGTTCAGTTTATCTTAAGTAGCGGAGCTCTGATTTTGATGATGCTCGCTGCCAAGAGGCTTAAAAGCAGGTTTGAAGTTCAGGAAAAGTACATAAGGATGCTTGAGAGGGAAAGGAGAGAGGCCGAGTTCTACAAGAGGCTTTACGAGATAAGTGCAGACCTTGCCCACGAGCTTAAAAATCCCCTTGCTTCAATTAAAGGTTCTGTGGAGCTCATGCTTGAGGGTAAAAGGAGTGACAATTTGCTTAGGATCATAAAACGTGAAACTGAAAGGTTGGATTCAATAATAAAGGATTTCCTGGTTTTGGGTAAGCCTGCTTCTGAAGAAAGGATTCCTATCTCTCTTACGAAATTAGTAAAGGATGTTATTGCATCTACTTTTCCTAAGGGAAAGGAAGTGGATTTTGTTTGTAAGGAAGACCTTTTGGTCCTTTCGGATCCGAGAGCTCTGCGCTCGGCCGTTGAGAACCTACTTATTAATGCTCTTCAGTGGTCTAAGACCAAGGTTAGGGTAACTCTTTCCCGAGAGGGAAACTGGGCTGTTTTGACGGTTGAAGATGACGGCCCCGGCGTTTTGGAGGAGGACAGGAGTAGAATTTTTGAGCCTTTCTTTTCAAAGAGGGATGGAGGTTCAGGTCTTGGCCTTGCAATAGTTAAGAAGTTTATCCTTGATATAGGCGGTTTTATTTTAGTTGATAGGAGCCCTCTGGGAGGAGCTAAATTTAGTGTGAAGTTACCGATTTACAGGGAGAGTGATGAGAGTTCTAATACTTGAGGATGAAGTTTCCTTAAGGGAAATACTTAGACTGATACTTGATGATTTTAACTACCAAGTTGAGGAGGCGGGAACTTTAGAGGAAGCAAGAGAGAAATTAAAGGAAGGTGAGTTTGACCTTGTTCTTGTAGATTTGCGCCTTCCCGACGGTTCGGGAATGGAGGTTGTGAGGGAAATTAAGGAGAAGACTCCTGAAACTGAAGTGATAATAATTACTGCTTTTGCCTCAACCGAGACAGTTAAGGAGGCCTTTGAGCTTGGAGTTTACGACTACGTGGAAAAACCTTTTAATTTAGACGATTTAAAGCTCCTCATAAGGAACGTTTCAGAAAAAATATCTCTGAAGAAGAGCCTTTCCTCTAGTGAGGTTCCCGGTCTCATAGGAAGGAGCAAGGTTATTGAGAGGTTAAAGGAAAAGATAAAGAAGATAGCTCCCTACGACGTTAACGTTCTTGTGCTGGGAGAAAGCGGCGTTGGTAAAGAGGTAGTTGCAAAGGCCATTCACAGCTTGAGCCCTCGGAAAGGGGCTCCTTTTGTTGCCATAAACTGTGCTGCCCTTCCTCCTGAACTTCTAGAGAGTGAGCTCTTCGGCTATAAGAGGGGAGCCTTTACGGGAGCAGTCTCCAATAAAAAGGGTCTTATAGAGAAGGCGAATGGAGGAACTCTTTTCCTTGACGAGATTGGAGATATGCCCCTTCCTCTCCAGGCTAAGCTCTTAAGGTTCCTTGAGACAAGACGGTTCATTCCCCTGGGTTCAACTGAGGAGAAAGAGGTAGACTTAAGGGTCATTGCTGCAACCAACAAGAACCTTAAGGAGGAGATAAGGAAGGGGAACTTTAGGGAAGACCTTTACTACAGGTTGGCAACTATAGTGATTGAGATTCCTCCTTTGAGGGAAAGGAGAGAGGATATTCCCCTTCTGGTTGAGTACTTTGCCAGGGAGTTTTCAAGGAAGTACGGAAAGGAGATTAAGAGGATTTCTTCAGGATTTATCAACTACTTGATGGAGCTCCCCCTTGAGGGGAACGTGAGGGAGCTTAAGAATATCGTTGAAAGGGAAGTTATCCTCCTTGAAGATGGGGTTTTAGGTGCCGGGTTTTCTGGAGGTAGGGAGCTCTGTGTCAATAGGGTAGAGATTCCGGAGGAGGGAGTTAATCTGAAGGAGGTACTCAGTAACGTTGAGAGGGATTACCTATTTGCCGCTTTAGAAAAAGCAGGAGGAGTTAAAACGAAAGCAGCTAAACTTCTTGGACTTACTTTAAGGGAGTTTAGGTACAGGCTGAGTAAATACCTCCCCCAGAAAGGGGAGGTAGAAAGGTAAACTACTTTTCCTCTTCCTCTTTAACTTCCTCTACTTCTGCAAGTTCAATTAACCTGTCAAGGGCTTTCTGTCTCCTTACGTCCTCTTTAATTAAAGGTAATAGTCCCCTCTCCTGAAGGGACTGCCTTGCCTTAACGTAGTCTCCGCCAAAGAGGTTATTTGCAAGCTTTTGAATTTCCTCTTCAACCTCCTCATCTGTAACTTCAATCCCTTCTAGCTCTGCTACTTTCTCAAGGAGGAGTTTAACCTTTACTGTCTTCTCTGCTGTTGGCCTAACCATCTCAAAGATGGCCTGTGGTGAGAGCTGCTGAACGTTTACTCCCATCTGAGCAAGTCTCATTAGCTGGTTCTCGGCCTGAGCCCTTATTTCAAGGTCAAGCATTGAAGGAGGAACGGGGACGTTTACCTTCTTAAGGAGCTCTTCAATAATCTGGTCTTCTACTTCTTCCTGCTCCCTCGTCTTCTCAGCTATTTCAAGGTCCTCTCTTATCTTCCTCTTCATCTCCTCAAGGCTTTCAAAGCCTAACTTCTTTGCAAACTCGTCGTTTACCTCGGGAAGTTCTTTCTCTTTAACTGCTTTCACTTTAAACTTTACCTTAACCTTCTTTCCTGCTACTTCACCGTAAACGTCCTTGTTGTCCTCTGCAGTAAATTCAACTTCACCTTCTTCTCCAGCCTTCTTCCCTAGTACTTCCTTTTCAACCTCAGGCCACAGCTGCTTTTGACCGAGAACTACTGAAACGGAACCTTTATGGGGCTCTTTTTCCCCTTCAACCTCCGTTTCATACTCAATATCAACCAGGTCTCCTTCCTTTGCCTCTCTCTCTACCTCTTTCCACTGGGCAAGCTGGTTTCTAAGACCTTCTATAACCTTCTCTACGTCCTTATCTCCTAACTCCCTCTTAGTTTTCTTAACCTTAATTCCCGTGTAATCCTCTTTTGAGAGTTCAACTTCAGGTTTGACCTCAAGGACTAGAGAAATCTCAAAGGTATCGTTCTTGAGATCAAACTTAAGGTCTTCAACTCCCGGCTCTGTAAGGAGTTTTAGCCCTTCCTTTTCAACAACCTCTCCAAGTTTCCTCGGAACGAAGGTTCTAAGGAGAGCGTCCCTGATTTCATCTTGGTAGTACTTCTTTATGATGGGAACGGGGGCTTTTCCGGGTCTAAAGCCGGGAACCTTAGCGTTCTTTCCAATCTCCTTTGCTATTAGGTTAACCTCCTTTCTAAGCTCTTCAGGTTCGGCGGTAATCTTTAGACCGTAGATTACGTCTCCCCTCTTTTCAAGTTCGTATTTCATTTCTCTCCTCCTTTTGCCTTTCTAACTCTTCCCATTACCTTAAGGGGTAAGCTCCATACCTTTGTAAAGGCTGCTCCAGCTTTATGGTCAAAGGTGTCTTTTGGACTGTAGGTAGCAAGGTCTTCAAAGTAAAGGGAGTTAGGAGACTTCCTTCCTACTACCTGTGCGCTTCCTTTGTAGAGCTTAAACTTTACCTTTCCGCTGACTAAGGGAGCTATCTGGTTGTTGAACGCGTCAAGTGCTTCCCTTAGAGGAGTAAACCAGAGAGCCTCGTAGACTACTTCAGCGTAAGGGTGTTTTACGTGGCTCTGTTTATAGTGGTATGTAAACCTGTCAAGGACTAGACTTTCGAGCTCGTCGTAAGCCCTCATTAGAAGTAGGGCTGCAGGAGCTTCGTACACTTCCCTTGACTTAATTCCAACTAGCCTGTTTTCAACCATGTCAATTCTGCCAAAGCCGTGCCTTCCAGCGATTTCATTTAAATCCCAGATTAGCTTCCAGAGCTCCTCATACCTTTTTCCGTTAATTGCAACTGGAAGGCCCCTTTCAAACTCAACTTCAACGTACTGGGGTTCGTCTGGAGCTTTTTCCGGGCTAACTGTAAGGACGAAGGCATCCTCAGGGGGTTCTACGTAAGGGTCCTCAAGGGGACCAGCTTCAATTGCAACTCCCCAGAGGTTTCTGTCGTAAGAGTAAGGTTTTTCCTTCGTTGCAACTACCGGAATTCCGTGTTTCTTTGCGTACTCAATCTCCTCATCCCTTGATTTAAACTCCCACTCCCTTACCGGAGCTAAAACCTCTATATCAGGGTCAAGGGCCCAAACTGAGGCCTCAAACCTTACCTGGTCGTTTCCCTTCCCGGTTGAACCGTGAGCTACAAAGTCTGCACCCTTTCTATGAGCGATTTCAACGAGTTTCTTGGCTATGAGGGGTCTTGATAGGGCCGAAATTAGAGGGTATTTACCCTCGTAGAGAGCTCCCGCCCTCATTAGGGGAATACAGTACTCCCTTGCAAACTCCTCTTTGATATCATCAACTATTGCCTCAACTGCGCCTGAGGCCTTTGCCTTTTGGGGAATCTCATCAAGCTCCTCTCCCTGCCCTACGTCTGCCGTGTAGGTTATTACTTCAAAACCCTTATCAGCCAGCCACCGGACTATTACTGAAGTATCAAGCCCTCCGGAGTAGGCAAGAACTACTCTCTTTCCCACGGTTTCCTCCTTGCCTCTTTTAACTTGCGGAATTTTAGGAAAAATTTACCCGATATACAACGCCCTTTATTGACACTTTGGGAAGGTTGGTCTATATTTCCCTATGCAAGTGGCGACGTGGCTCAGGTGGTTAGAGCGGGCGGCTCATACCCGCCAGGTCGGTGGTTCGACTCCACCCGTCGCCACCAATTTTTTATACTTTCCCCATGATAAAGGAAAAAGTCCTTAAGACTATCCGTAAGTTCAGTCTAGTTCCTCCCGGTTCAAAGGTAATTGTTGCCCTTTCCGGAGGTCCCGATTCTGTAGCTCTCCTTTCAGTTCTCCTTGAACTAAAAAACGGACTTCAAATTGAAGTTGAGGCCGTTCACGTTAACCACATGCTAAGGGGAGAGGAGTCCTTTAGGGATGAGGAGTTCGTTAAGGAACTCTGCAGGCGCTTAAAAGTTCCCCTTACGGTTAAAAGAGTCAACGTTTTGGATGTTTCAAAGGGAAAGAACGTTGAGGCTGTTGCAAGGGAGCTCCGCTACAAAGCTCTTTATCAGGTCTTAAAGGAGAGGAAAGGGGACCTCGTTGCCCTTGGTCATACGGCTTCAGACCTTGTTGAAACCGTTCTTTTGAACTTGACAAAAGGAACGGGATTAAAGGGTTTGAGGGGCTTCCTTCCCAAGAGGGACGTTTTCATTAGACCTCTGTTTGAGGTCAAGAGGAGGGAAGTTGAGGAGTACCTCAAAGAAAGGGGAATTCCTTACGTAGTTGATAGTTCAAACTTAAAAACCGACTTTGAGAGGAACCTAGTTAGGCTGAAGGTTATTCCTCACCTGAGGGAAATTAACCCATCCCTTGAAGAAGCCTTTTTAAGGAGCTCTGAAATTCTGAGGGGAGTTGAGGACTTTGTTTCCTCGGAAGTTGAGAAATTACTAAAGAGGTTCCTTAAGGGTAACACTTTTAGAGCTCCAATTTCCGAGCTAAAGGGACTTCATCCTTACCTTTTAACGGAGCTCCTTTCTGAAGCCTACAGGAGGATTTCTGGGAGAGCTCTCTCTCATAGAAAAGTTAACGAAATAGTTTCATTAATTAAAAAGGAAGGGTTTAAGTCTTTTATTCCTGATAAGGGTTTTATCGTTTATAAGGAACAGGATTACCTTGTTATCTCTCCAGAAGACAAAAGAGGAAGTTTTTACTGCCAAGTTAAAACCATTCCCTCTGAAGTTAAAACTCCTTTGGGTCTATTGAGGTTTTCCCTAAACAGGGGAGAACCTATTGTTTCCGAAGAGGGCTTTAAAAAAGCCGGTATAATTGTTAGAAGCCGGAAGCCGGGAGATAGACTCAAATTTAGAAACTTCTCAAAAAGCCTTAAGAAGTTCCTAATAGAGAAGAGAGTTCCTGCTACTAAGAGGTGGGAGCTCCCGATTGTTGAAGTGGAGGGGGAGATAGTCTATATTCCCAAACTTTATAAGAAAGACCTATCTTTAAGTGGAAACTTCGTAGGAGTTGAGTTTGAACCAGATGGTGGAAGTTCTGATTGCGCCTCAGGAGATAGAAAGGAGGGTTAAGGAGCTAGCAGAGGAAATAGAGGAAGCCCTTCCTTCCCCTTTTGTTGTTATCTCTCTTCTCAAAGGGGCTTTTATCTTTACGGCAGACCTTGTCAGGAACTTCAGGGATGTTGAGCTTGACTTTATGAAAGTTGAGAGTTATCGGGGTAGAGAGAAAGGTAAAACCAAGATGACCCTGGAGCCGAAGATTTCCCTTGAAGGTAAGAGAGTTTTAATCGTTGACGATATCTTTGATACGGGTGAGAGCTTAGACTTTGCCTTTAGGTGGGCTAAGGCTAAGGGAGCTTTAGATGTGAAAACCTGCGTTTTACTCGATAAGGAGGTAGAGAAGAGGACCTCTTTAAAGCCCGACTTTGTCGGGTTTAGGATTCCAGATTACTTTGTAGTTGGTTACGGATTAGATTTAGACGAAAAATTCCGCCAACTTTCCTATATAGGATATTTAAAGGAGTAAGAAGGATGGATAAGGTGAAGGAAATCTTTAAGAGTTTAGCCCTTTGGCTAGGTATAGCCTTGATGATTATCCTGGCCTTTAACTTTTTCAACTCTAATCAGGTAAGAACCCCTGTTGAACCTTTCTCAGTGTTCGTTCAGCAGGTAGAGAAGGGAGAGGTTAAGAAGGTATTGATTCAAGGCCAAAAGGTCGTTGGAGTTACGAAGGACGGTAAGAGCTTTGAAACTTACCTTCCCCCCGGCTACAACGAGGTGATAAACAAGCTTACTAAGAAGGGAGTTGAGATTGAAGTTAAGCCTGAGGAAGGAAGTCCTTGGTACATAACCGTTTTGGTTTCGTGGCTTCCTATGATTTTCCTCATTCTCCTGTGGCTAAGTATGATGAGGCAGATGAGCGCAGGAAGTTCTAAGGCCCTTTCCTTTGCAAAGAGCAGGGCGAAGATCTTTATAGATAATAAGCCTAAAGTAACCTTTAAAGACGTTGCGGGAATAGACGAGGTTAAGGAAGAGGTTGCAGAGATAGTAGATTTCCTCAAGAACCCTAAGAAGTACCAGCAACTAGGGGGAAGGATTCCTAAAGGGGTTCTCCTTGCGGGAGCTCCAGGAACGGGTAAGACCCTACTTGCAAAGGCTATAGCTGGGGAGGCGAACGTTCCCTTCCTCTCAGTTAGCGGTTCAGAGTTTGTAGAGATGTTCGTTGGTGTAGGTGCAAGTAGGGTTCGTGACCTATTTGAGCAGGCTAAAAAGCACGCTCCCTGTATAGTCTTTATTGACGAGATTGACGCTGTTGGAAGGAAGAGGGGAGTGGGCGTAAGTGGCGGCCACGATGAAAGGGAACAGACTTTGAACCAGCTTTTAGTTGAGATGGACGGTTTTGAGAGTAGCGACGGAATAATAGTTATTGCAGCGACAAACAGGCCGGATATCCTTGACCCGGCCCTTTTAAGGCCTGGAAGGTTTGACAGGCAGATCTTCGTTCCCCTTCCAGACGTTAGGGGGAGGTTGGAGATACTAAAAATCCATACCAGGAATAAGCCTCTAGCTGAAGATGTTGACCTTGAGGTAATAGCCCGTTCAACTCCAGGTTTTTCTGGAGCAGACCTAGCAAACATAGTAAACGAGGCAGCCCTGATAGCTGCAAGGAAGAACCACGGAAAGATTACTATGGAAGACTTTGAAGAGGCAAAGGATAAGGTTACTATGGGAATTGAGAGAAAGAGTATGGTCCTCTCTGAACAGGAGAAGATCACTACTGCCTACCATGAGGCTGGTCATACCCTAGTTGCGAAGCTCTTACCAAATGCAGATAAGGTTCACAAAGTTACGATAATTCCTAGAGGAAAGGCCCTTGGTCTAACCCAGCAGCTTCCTGAGGAGGATAAGTACACTTACACGAAGGAGTACCTCCTTGACAGAATTGCAGTCCTCTTTGGAGGGAGAGTTGCTGAAGAGATTGCCCTTGGAACCATTTCAACCGGGGCAGGGAACGACATAGAGAGGGCAACCGAGATTGCCAGAAAGATGGTTGCCGAGTGGGGAATGAGCGAGAAAATCGGGCCTATAGCGGTTAAAATAAGGGAGCAGTTTGGAGAGCCTGTAGAGGTGGTTAGTGAAGAGCTCCGCCGCCTCATTGATAAAGAGGTAAAAAGAATCCTCAATGAAGCTTATCAGAGGACTAAGGAGCTCCTATCTCAGAATAGGGACAAGCTTGAAAACCTTGCAAGGGCCCTTTTAGAGAGGGAAACCTTAACTGGAGAGGAGATAGATAAGGCGATAAATGGGGAGCTCTCGAAGAGTGACAGCGAACCTCCAAAGCCGGGAAGTAGGGGAGGAAGTGAAGAGAGGAAGGAGATGGGAGGTTTCGGATTCAATCCACAGCTGGAGGCTTAGAGGGTGGCTTTTGATAGTGAGAGGATAGAGAAGGCAGTAAGGGAGATTCTAATTGCCATAGGAGAAGATCCCGATAGGGAAGGTTTGAAGGATACTCCTAAGAGAGTTGCCAAAATGTACGAGGAGATCCTTTCGGGCTACAACGACAGTCCTGAAAATCACCTCGTTCTCTTCACTGAAAAGTACGATGAGATGATAATTGTAAAGGACATACCTTTTTACTCAATGTGCGAACATCATATGCTTCCCTTCTTTGGAAAGACTCACGTTGCATACATCCCAGATAACAGTAAAGTTACCGGACTCTCAAAACTTGCAAGGATAGTTGACGTTTACGCAAAGAGGCTTCAGCTTCAGGAGAGGATGACTGAGCAGATAGCTGATGCTGTAATGGCAAAGCTTAACGCTAAAGGCGTTATGGTTGTAGTGGAGGCTCAGCACCTGTGTATGATTATGAGGGGCGTAAAGAAGCCCGGCTCTTACACTGTTACGAGTGCGGTAAAGGGGATTATGAGGGAAGAACCTACAAGGATGGAAGCCCTTTTCCTCCTAAAGGGGAGGTCATGAGGAGGTTCCTCTCTCTAGCCTTAGTCGTTCCACTTTTAACTTCCTGTTCTTCCCTTTGGGGAAATAAGAAGGAGGTAAAGAGGCCTACTCAACCGCCGGTGGCTGAAGAGGTTAAAAAGCCCTCTCCTGAAGAAAAGGCAAAAGGTTACTACCAGATTGGAGTAGCCTACCTTCAAATGGGAGAGATTCCCCTTGCACTTAACTACCTTCTTAAGGCAAGGAAGTTATCCCCCAAAGATCCGAAAATTTATAATGCCATAGGTTTTGCCTTCCTTAAGAGGGGAGATTATAAGAGGGCTGAGAGTTACTTAAAGAAGGCCCTTTCCCTTAAAAAGGACTTTTCTGAAGCCTGGTTGAACTTGGGAATTCTTTACGAGGAGAAGGGGGATTTAAAGAGGGCCGAGGAGTGCTATTTAAAGGCCTTAGAAAATCCACTTTACCTTACTCCTGAGGCTGCTTACTACCGTCTTGCTCTTTTAGAGCTGAAGAAGGGGAATAGGGAGAGGGCAAAGAGAGATCTTATTATGGCAATCAGGAACAACCAGGACTTTGCTCCGGCTTACGTTGAACTTGCTAAACTTTTGGAAGATGAGGGGAAGCTGGAAGAGGCAAAGGACATTTACTTTAGGTTAATATCCCTCTACCCAAAACTTCAAGAACCTTACTGTAGGTTGGGGGAGCTCTTTATAAAGAGTGGAGATACTTTGAATGGAAAGAAGTACTTAAAGAAGTGCATTTCTATAGATCCAACTAGCAGCCTTGCAGCAAAGGCAAGAAGGAGGCTTGTGGAACTTGATGGACAAGCTCCTTAATTTCCTAATACTTCTCTTTTCCCTCGTTATAGTAGTTTCCCTTGGGGTTATCTTTGTGTTCTACAACCCATCTGTAGTTACCGGTCACTTTGAGAAGGCTCCTCTTAGTACTACAAAGGAAGAAGGTAGGGAAAAAGAAAAGGTTAAACGCTTTCAACTTGAAGCCCAAGTAGAGGAAGAGAAAGTTCCTCAGGAAGTGAAAAAGAGGATAAATGAGGTTAAAGAAGTTATCAGCAATTACCTGGTCTACTTACAGTATGGAAGTGAAAGGAAACCTTCTTTGGTTCTTAAGGTAGAGCCTGGAAAGCTGTACCTTTTAACTTACTACCTTATGGCGTGGCCTTTCGTTAAGGTTGAGCTAAACGGCTACTCTACTTTTACTCCTGATAAAGCCTACTTGTGTAGAGGTCTTATCGTTTTGGAGATTCCTGCTAGAGGTCTTTTACCTCCTGAAGTTTCAAGGGGGGTGGTTGAAGATTACGGAGCTCTCTTAACCTTTTCTGGTTCTGAAGTTAAAGCTGTTCCCTTTGTAAAGGGGGAGTGTAGGGAAAATGGGTTTGTCTTTAACCTTGCAGGTGAGTTTTCTGGGGTCTGCTTTGGGGGAGATTTTATAGATTCCAATCAGCTTTACAGGGAGGTTCCTCAAAACTGTAGAATTGTCTATCAAAAGGAGGTAGGAAATGGCGATTTATAGGGCTAAAACCGACAGCTGGTACGTTGAAAGGATAACCTCCTTTCTTGCTGGTTTTTTCGTCTTTGTAAGCGTTATTCTGGGCCTTTACACTGGTAATAAGTATTTCTTCTACTTTACTGCTTTTGTCGGCTTTATGCTAATGTTCTTCGCTGTTACGGGCCTTTGCCCTTCCTCAATTCTGCTCCACAAGTTGGGGGTTCCTTCACTTCTTGAAAAGTACTGTGAAAAAGAAAAGGGTAAGTAATTGACACTTTGGGGGTAATTTACCAAATTATCACTTTGTAAGCTGGCGTAGCTCAGTTGGCAGAGCGGGGCACTCGTAATGCCCAGGTCGGGGGTTCAAGTCCCCCCGCCAGCACCACTTGTAAATCAGAGAAAATCCCTCTCCCTCAGCATTTATCCCGCCAAAATCCCATTTGGAATTATTTGGAATTATTCGGAATTTTTTGGAATTTCTGGGTGCAGAAGTGCACCCAGTTTTCACCCAGCTTTAGGAGGCTCTGCGGGGCTCTGGGAGTTCTCAGCCGGGCTCTGCCGGCGACGGCGACACGCTAAAAATCCCCTCAAAATTCTCCCGTCTGTGGCGGTCGCCCTGCCCCGCAATCTGAGCTCCCGGAAGGACCCATAAAAGGGGTAGGGGGGAGGAAAGGCCACCTTATACCTGACACGTCTTGCCAGCTAACCCCTAAAGAGGGATATACTGGAGCTTTAGAGCGGGAATTTCAGGGAAATTTCGGGTAAAAACAGGGTAAAAATGCCGAGCAATTACAGACCTAAACGACTGAGATTGTCTAAACCTAAGCACATCTTTCTGCTTTTGGAGGATGTAGTCAATGCTGTTAAGGATGGAAAAATGAAGCCTCAGCAAGCCAACGCCATCGTATACGCCGTCCAAACGGCTCTAAAGGCCCATGAGGTTTTAGAGCTTGAAAAGAAAGTAAAGCAGTTAGAGGAGCTTTTAGATGGACTTAAAGAGAAGGCTTGAACGGCTTGAAAAGGAACTAAAGAGCTTCAATCAGAATGAAGAGGGGATTTTCATTCTGGTGCATGAGATAACGCAGAACAAGGAAGATGAAGAGCGAATGAAGAGGCATGAAGAGGAGCTATTAGAGAAGCTCAAGGATTATCCTAACGCTAAGATTATCATAGCTGCTGTTGACCCCAGAGGCTGGAAGTTTCAGCTTCCAGAACTTGGAATAGAGGTAAATTCAAGAGGTGAAGTTAATCGTTATAAAGAAAGCTAAATGGCGGGAAAAGAGTATTGACGAGCAACTGGAGCCCCTTCCTCCCTTTCTAACTCCAGAGCAGGTAGTGGAACTCTTAGACGTATCAGAAAGAACGCTTTACCGTATCCTGAAAAACCCTAAAGAAAGGGAAGATTTAGGAGCCTTCAAGTACCGGGGTAGATGGGTTATACCTAAAGTAGGCTTAATTGAGTTTCTTCAGTGGAGGAACTTTTTCAATTGGGAAGAGACTAAAAGGAGGCTGAGGCATGCGTCTAAAGAAAAAACTGGAAAGCCTCGGAGAAGAAATTAAAAGTCTTGCGGATCCTATTAACGAGGAGGATAAGGCTGTAATCGTTTAGCTTTTAGCTCCTCTTCACAAGTCAGACCAAGTGATTTTTGAGGGTGAGGATACCGGTAATGCAGAATTCCGCTTTGAGCCGAAAGAGGAGCTTTCTGAAAGGGAAAGAGAGGAGCGAATAGCTACTAATGAGAAGGAAGCTTTAGCATGGCTGAGAACCAACGTTGATGTAAGGAAGTGTGAAAGGGCTTTCGTTTATGTTATGCCGTGGAGTGATTAGTTCAAGTTCCTGAGTTAATGCTTAGCTATACGCAAATGAGAGAAGAAAACGGAGCTTTTCTTAGAAGGGTAGAGGAAAAAATTCGGATAGGAATAAGGAAGACAAAAGGACTTCATCTTTAAGAAAGCTTCTCTATAAGTTCAGCAGTACTGGCAATCAATCACTCTTCTTGTAGGTCCTGAGCAACTGAGGCTGAAGATTTCTAAACTTAGGGGCTTTGTATATTAGCGTTTTAGGAGTTCTGATGGATACTCGGGTTCAGCAGTATAGTTTGGGATGTCCCGGAAGTCTTTCATCCGGGAGAACGTTCCCCAAGTGTATAAAAATTCTATAGAAAGGTAAGAATTCTCTATATATAAAGTGTTGACACAACCTACTTTCTGATAAAAGGTTAGAAGGATGATAGCATTTACCCAATCTTACGAGCATTCCCCGTTAATTAATTCTTCTAGAAACTCTTTTTGATTAGAGTATACTTGTTTTTCTGATGCCTCAAATATTTTTCTGTTAAGTTGCTTAATTTTTGACTTATCTTCTATTTCTTTAGCTATTTCTAGTGTGTAATCCGTATCTTTAATCAGGAGAGCCCTGTTAGGAGATAAGGGATAAAAAAGTTCTAGCTTATCTACTTTATTAGGAGAAGTATAATTAGCTTGGAGATTTATTACAGGCTGGTCTCCAGTAATAAAGGGGATTTCCGTTTTGTTTATAAGAAGACTAATCCTTACAGTTCCTTCTTCTAACGCTTTCATAAGATAGAAAGCCATTCTTATAGATAGAACTATACTAATAAGTGGTTGTAACTTCTCCGCTTTCTTACATAGCTCTTTATTTATTTTTTCATCCTTAGCTAATTTAGCGATATTACTTTTAATTCTTGGAGTGCGAAAATATTGAGAACATAGATATAATAGAAAATCAAAATTCAATATCTGTCTTTCATCGGAAACAGTTCTCAGTTCTTTTACCGTGATAGTTCTCAGTTTTTCCAAATGCGATTTACTTAAGTTTTCTATGCCGGAGTAATAGTCTTCTTCTGCATTAATGCATATTTGAGTAAGCCTCTTCAGAAAAGATTCATCAAAACCTAAGAAGTTAAAAATTTCTGATAAAAGTTTAAAACCTTTTTCATCTTTCTTGAAAAGTTTGCGTAGGTTAGTACACATTAAAAAGTATAACAACAACATTTGCAGAAAAAGTACTAACTCAGGACTGCTGTGTCCAAAAATTAGGTAGGTTAAAATAATCCTGCCATGGAAAGAGACTGGAAGAAATACAACAGAGAACTTGTAAGAAGGGGAGAAATCCTCATAGACCCAGAAGCAATCGCTGTTACA